>Ga0210390_10001183_pt1 | contig 25704 bp, 14 predicted proteins | sample IncBWH11OmetaG_FD_161050 | JGI IMG/M metagenome (GOLD analysis project Ga0210390, IMG submission 161050) | Forest soil microbial communities from Barre Woods Harvard Forest LTER site, Petersham, Massachusetts, United States - Inc-BW-H-11-O ... | reverse complement strand
AACACCATAGGCAGATTGCCTACCTCGAAGAGTACACCGTCGTAAGGTGTCGACTGATTGGCTGCGTACCATTTCAGAAGTGCCACCTTCAGTGGATTCGAAGCAGTCGCGCCGTTGCTCGGCGGTTGTCGCTGTCGCATGCCTGCCTCTTGCGCCCGTCCTAGAAACAAATTCGCAGTCGCAACAATTGCCAGCGCTAAACAAATCCCGATCGCTACGCGTTTCATTTTCTGTTACCTCCGATGGGTCAGTCCGGAAATCCGAAATAGAACGTAAACCGAGACGGTCTCAAAATTCCAGGCCAAAACCAAAATTGCAGCGTCCCTTCCGGCTGCCGGGGGCAGGAACGGCGCGGGTTCTGGGGATAGTACATCGGATTGGGGATGGCGTCTACGGGGTTTGAGAGGGTTGGTCCCTGCGGGGCCTGGATTCGATATGCGGGTTGGAGGCGCGACTGAAGTCGCGCCCTTTCAAGTCTTGATTCGTTTTCGCTCCGCGTTATCTGCACCCGGAACCAGAGTGTTTGGGCAGGTTGCGTGACGGTAAACCGGGTTCGTACTTGCTTTGTGCTGGGCATGCGCTACAATGCCTGTTCGTGAAAATGGCCCTTTCGGGGGCCGTTTCCGAGTCACTTGCTGAAATTTCGATAATGTCTATGAACTCTTTGTCTAGCTGGCTTTTAGAGAAATGGCACTAGACTAGGACGTCCGATCGCGGATGCTGGCGGTACGCCTTATGACTTGGCTTGGGAGGAGAGAATGATCAGCAGATTAAGAATGATCCTGGCGGCTTTTGTCCTTTTGACGGGGACGGCGCTTTTGGCCCAGACCTATCGCGGAACCATTCTGGGGACGGTCACGGACGCTTCGGGGGCAATGGTTTCCGGCGCCTCGGTCAAAGTGCACAACGTGAACACCGGGCAGGATCGAAACGCCCAGACCGGAGCGGACGGAAACTATCTGGTGTCCGAACTGCAGATTGGGACTTATTCGGTCACGGTGACGCAGAGTGGCTTTCAGACGTCGGTGACGAACGACGTGGCCGTGGAAGTGGGAGAGCGGCGCGTGGATGTTTCGCTCAAACCCGGCCAAGTGACCGAGCACGTTGAAGTTTCGGGCGAAAGCCTGCCCCAGGTGGAGACGACCACCGACACGCTTGGCGGTCAGTTTGAGCAGCAGCAGATTGCCGATCTGCCGGTCAATGGCCGTGACTACACCAAGATGCTGATCATGGTCCCGGGCGCCACGGGTGAACCGCATGGCGCGGCGGATTCGCCGGGATCTTACGGACTGTTCAGCGCGAACGGTAGCCGAGGTCGCGCGAACAACTTCCTGCTCGACGGAACCGACATGAATGACGGCTATCGAAACTTGCCGGCGATCAATCAGGGCGGCGTTTTCGGCACGCCGGGAACTGTCCTGCCTCTGGATTCGATGGCCGAACTGAAGATTCTGTCGAACTTTGAGGCAGAGTATGGGCGGAACTCCGGGGCTGTGGTCAACATCGTTACCAAGAGCGGCACCAACGCTTTGCATGGCACGGTGTACGAGGACTTCCGCAACAGCGTGTTGAACTCGCGCAACTACTTCAACTTCGCTCCGGAAAAGAAAGACGGTTTTCGAAACAATCAATTCGGCGGGGCGATCGGCGGTCCGATCATAAAGGACAAGACTTTCTTCTATGCGTCGTATGAAGGCCAACGCGAAGGTCTGGCCATCACGTCGCTGAACGTAGTGCCCACGCTGGACAGCACCTCGACGAGCGCCAGCAATGCGAACGACTATGCGCAGGCAATTGCCGCGATTCCCGGTGGCGATCCGACGAAGTGCACCGGGACGGTCATTGGCTGCATCACGGGCCAGCCGGCGGGTGTGATCAATCCCGTGGCCTTGAACTTTTTCAACTTCTGCAATACTCACGGTGGATGTTCGGGAGGGAACAATATCTGGCCGTTGGCGAATATTGCGAATGCAGCGGCGGGAGCTCCGAACTCGGCCGATGCGGTCACGATCTTCAACAACATCGACAGCGCCATCATCAAGATCGATCAGTCCATCGGGGTGAAGAACCAGTTGAGCGGACGGTACTTTTTCGGCAACAGCAAGCAGAGCTTTCCGCTTGGGCTGGCGGGCGGGAACAATCTGCCGGCAACCAATACCGTGGCCCCGATTCGCACCCAGCTGGTTTCGATCAGCTTCCTGACGGTGGTGAAGGCCAACCAGACGAACGAGGCCCGCTTCGGCTGGAACCGGTATCGCAACGGATTCTTTCCGGCCGATGCCAGCGTGTTCGGGAATCCGAACACATCGCTGCAACTCGATAACGGAGTGACCAACCCGAACGATTACGGATTGCCGACCATCCGCTTTGGACAGCTTTCGGCGTTGGGATCCTCGCCGTATTCGAACCCACGCAATCGCGTGGACACCAACTTCCAATTCTTTGACAACTACAGCTGGATCATGGGCAAGCACAACTTGAAGGCGGGTTACGAATTCCGGCGCACGGAAGTGACTTCGTTCAACGATTTCAGCACCCGCGGCGTTCTGGTCTTCAACAACCTTTCGGATTTCCTGCAAGGCACGTTGTCGAATACGGTGCTGTTTTCAAGCCGCCAGCAGGTGGGCAATACCAATCGCGACGCGGCGCAAAACAGCGATGCCGTGTACATTCAAGACGCATACCGGCTGAACAGCAGATTAACCTTGAACCTGGGTTTGCGCTGGGACTACTTCGGCGTGATCCACGAAGCTCAGGGGAGATTGACCGCGTATGATCCGTCGGTTGGGATCGTCGCCCGGAATCCGCTGTACAACAAGGACTACAACAACTTTGGGCCGCGCGTCAGTCTTGCGTGGGATCTTACCGGCAAGGGCACGACGGTGATCCGTTCAGGATTCGGCGTTTTCTACGATGCTTTTTCGCAGGACGCCTTCACCGGTCAGATCTATTTGAATTCGTTTAACATCGGAACGGCCTACAATCCGGTGGCGAACGCGCCGGTACAAATCCTAAAGCCAAACCGGGCCATCCCGCTCACGCCCAACGTTCCGATTTTCATCAACGACGCAACCAGCGACGTTTCGACGGTTCCGCAGAACATGCGGACGCCTTACGTGTACAACTACAATCTGAACGTGCAGCACCAGATGTTCCAGGGCACGGTTCTCCAGGTGGGTTACGTGGGATCGCTGGGCCGCAAATTGCTGCGCGTGCTCGACCTCAATCAGCCTACGCAGGCGCAGATTACTGCCGCCGATCTCGCTTGCAACTGTATTAACGATGGCACGCTCCGCAAGTTTTCAAATTTGGCTCCGATGAGTTCACTGGAGCCGTTCCAACCCTTTTACGTGAACGACCTGGAGGCGGAGGCGACTTCCAATTACAACTCGTTGCAGGCCTCGTTGACCCAGCACAATTTTCACGGGCTGACCAACCAGATCGCGTATACCTGGTCGCATTCGATCGACACGGCGAGCGACTCGCAGGAATATGTTCCGAATGCAGCCACTCCGCAGGACAGCAATAACGTTGCGGGAAATAAAGGGCCGTCCAATTACGACACGCGCAACCGGTTGGTATGGGCCAGCACCTACGATTTGCCCAAATGGAATTCACTGGGCAAGGCTGGCAGTGGGTGGTCGCTCAGTGGGGTGTTGACGGTGATGAGCGGGCATCCGTTCTCGATGAACTACAACTTTATCGACGACTACAGCGGAGGCGCCGAGTTTTACGATCGCCCCGACGTCGTGGGTCCGGTGCAATACAACTATTCAAACCCGACCCAGTTTCTGAACCTCAATTCCTTTAAGGTCCCGTGCAACTACAACTGGGCGGGCAACCTGATGGACGGTTTTGCGGATTCCTGCCAGCCGGGAACACGGCACTACGGCAACCTGGGAAGAAACTCGCTCTTGGGGCCCGACTATCGCAATTTTGATTTCGCTGTAAGCAAAACGACTGCGATTACGGAGCGTTTGAACGTGCTCTTCCGGGCGGATTTCTTTAACTTGACCAATCATCCTAACTTCACCAATCCGCTGATGCCGGCGTTCTTTGCGGATGCGGCGCCGAATCGCAGCGCACAATATCCAACGGGCATCAATCTGGCGACCGGCCAGAACGTTGGATACATGCCAATTACAGCAACGACCGATGTCGGAATCGGCAACCCGGTGCTGGGCGGCGGCGGGCAGCGGAGTATTCAGTTCTCGGTCAAACTGAATTTCTGATCGGTAGGGGTAGGACTTTCAGGCGGCCAGCTTGCGAAAGCTGGCCGCTTTTGTGTCTGTGATCGTGAGAGTGTGGAGGACGCGCCTTCACTCTTCCCCGTAGACGCCCGCCGCAATCCGATGTACTATCGCGAAACCCGCGCCGTTCCTGCCCCGGCTGCCGGAATGAATCCGAAGAGATGGCATCGATGACTAACAAAGCCCTGCTGCTGCTCATCCTCGCCTTAGCCACAACCGCCTCAGCCGAATGGAACGAGAAAGTGCTCTACAGCTTTCAAGGCCACAGGGATGGCCAATTGCCGGTCGGAAGCATAGTCTTCGACTCGGCAGGGAATCTTTACGGAGCCACAACCCAGGGTGGCGCAACCGACTGTCTACCGCTGGCAGACTGCGGTACGGTTTTCCAGCTCACGCCACCGGCGAAAAAGGGAGATCCGTGGACTGAGACGGTGCTCTACACCTTCAAGGGCGCAAAGCACAGCGACGGAGACGCACCCGCCGGTGGGTTGGTGATCGACAGTCAGGGCAACCTCTACGGAACAACCGCTTACGGCGGGACCGGGGACTGCGTCCTGTTGGGCATCAAGGGCGGATGCGGCACAGTGTACCAACTCTCTCCGCCGACCGAGAAGGGTGGAGCGTGGACAGAGAAAATACTGTATAGCTTCCCAACCGCCAAGCAAGGCTATGCGCCGAATGGCGATCTGGCGTTCGACGGCTCAGGCAACCTCTATGGGGCGACACAGTTCGGCGGAGGCAAAGGCGCAACCTGCGATCCCTACTATCAGTATTGCGGTGCGGTTTTCGAGCTGAGTCCGCCACGGACGAAGGGCGGCAAGTGGACGGAGAAGGTGCTGCACAGCTTCGCAGGTGGTGCGGACGGTGCCAACCCCAACGGCGGCTTGGTATTTGACAGCCAGGGCACGGTCTATGGCACGACCTACGGGGGCGGCGACGAGAGCGGGGAGTGCGGCTCCGGGGGTTGCGGCACGGCTTTTGAGCTCAAGCCTCCGCCTAGGAACGGCGGCGCTTGGATGGAGAAGGTGCTTTACCGGTTTCAGGGCCAAGACGTCGCCAACCCCGCTGCAGGCTTCATTTTCGGTGCAAATGGCAACCTCTATGGCACCGGGTATGCCGGGGGAACGAACGGAGATGGCGCCGTATTCGCTTTAGCCCCGCCAAAGGGCAGCAGCGAGCCTTGGAAAAAAACGGTGATTTGCCATTTCGGCGATGGAAACGACAGCGCAAACCCCGAGGGTGCTCTGATATTCGATGCCAGTGGGAACCTTTATGGCACAACATCGGTCGGCAGCGGTGGATCGTTACAAGGTAGCGTTTTCCGGTTGAAGCCATCCAGTAAGAACGAGTGGACTTTTGGCGTCATATACGGATTTTTGGGTCCCCCCGACGGTGACTTTCCCGCTGCCGGGCTAATCTTCGACAAGAATGGCGATCTTTACAGCACAACACAGTCCGGGGGCATTGGCAGAGGATGCGGCCGTGGTGGTTGCGGCACTGTTTTTGAAGTCAAACCATAAACGGCCACTGGAAGTTCAGAATACGGAATCTCCCAAGACTACGGGAGTGAGTAAGGAGAAAATCATGAGAAGCGCCACGGGAGCGGTATCAAACTGGACATTTGTAAGCGTAGTTTCGTTCCTCGCATGTTGGGTTCTAATCTCAACAGTTGCAGCGAGAGCGCAACAAGGTCAAAACGCCGTTTATGATTCGTCCGGAGACATAACGAATTCGCCCGATTTCTTCGATGCCAGCATGTTTAACGCCACGGGTAGAGATTTTTGCGCAGTGTTGCAGTATGTTCTCACGCATATAGTCCAGGGCGGGTGGCCCAGACTACGACGCTCACTTTTATTCTAAAGGGTGCCCCGTCCAAGCTCGCTTGGGCGGGGTTTTTCCACCGGTGGCCCATCCTTTTCGTGCTCCATGCGATAGGGCGACCTCGTCGCGTGTAGTACCCGGTGCGCAGCCCGGCTGGGGAAGGGAGTCGTGTTGAGAAGTACGCTGACACTCTTGCTGTTCTCATTCGCAGTGGCCACGTCGGGCTTGCCATCGCCATTGAAGTCGGCGACGGTTAGTTGCACCGGCGTCACGCCGCGGACCAAAAAGCTGGCGGGGCACTGAAACGTACCGTCGCCGTTACCCAAGAGTACAGATATGGTTTGGGGCGAGGTACCCGTGGGAACATTGGTAACCACCACGTCCAACTTGCCGTCGCCATTGAAGTCTGCAGTTGCGATGTCGACTGGGTTCGGGCCGGCGGCGGCACGCACGCCCTTGCGAAAGGTGCCATCGCCGTTACCCAGCAGCACCTGAACGCAAATGCTCTTGTTAGTGGAGTAGTTGGAGAAAGCTACGGCTAGGTCGAGGTTCTTGTCGCCATTGAAGTCGCCCGCCGCTATTGCCGAGGGGAAGGATAAATTGTCGTACAGGTTTCTATAGCGGTAAAACAGCGGTGGCGCGAACCCTCCCTTACCGTCTCCGAGCAGCACACCGATGCTGCCTACGTGGTTGTGCAAGTCGACGCTCAGTACAGCGAGGTCAAGCTTGCCGTCGTTGTTGAAGTCACCCGCGACAATCGACGAAAAGTCGTATCCGACTCCCGCCTTAAAGCGGCGTGGCGCCTGAAAAGTTCCATCGCCGTTGCTCAAGTACAGGTAGACGTCCAGTCCCGTCGGGTACAACTGTACCGTAGCAGCCAAGTCGTCTCTGTGATCGCCGTTGAAGTCCCCGACGGCGAAGCCAGCGACGTAGTTGTTATCGCTGGATAACTGTGTGGAGTTGCGGAAGTAGCCGTCTCCCGCGCCGAGTAAGACCAACGGATTCATGAAGGCGTCGTCATTGACCACAGCGTCCAGGTTCTTGCCGTCGAACTTGCCCACCGCGACCGCACTGGGCGTGGTGGTGGCGAAGGAAAAAAGCCATGGGTCAAACCTGCCGTTGCCCTTTCCCAGGGCCACGTTGATTGTGCCGTTTGAAAAGGTGACGGCCGCCAGGTCGGGGATGCCGTCGTTGTTAAAATCGCCGGACGCGATTCCAATAGGGGAGGGGTCAAGCGAGTAAGTGATGGCCCGAGCAAAGCTCACCTTGCCCGCGCTCTGTTGCGCGGCGGACCGGACCGACGGGAAAAGGACGGTGACGGCAAGAAGCACGGTGAAGGGGCAGGCGAATCGTCTCGGCATGGAACCCTCCAGGACAGGTGGCTTCTGAGGAGGCAAGCGGGATCCTACTAGACTGCGCCCACCCGCAATGTCCAGAATCTACGTCCGGCAGGGTAAATTGTCAACCAGAAAGCAATGGGGGTGGCCCACCCTATTTCAGTGCGGTGGCTGTACTTCTCCGATGGGGACAATTTTTGTGTCGGTGCGGAACTTTTTGTAGTCGCGGAAGGTGAGGTCGTCCTCGATATTGAAGTCTTTCAGCAGGGCAACCCGCACATCGACCTTCACGGCGACGTGTTGCGGCAGCCAGACTTCGTCGTTGACTCGAGTTTGCTCGATGAGGATGCGCGAGCCCTTGTGGATGCGGGCGAGAAAAAGGCCGAAAGAAACTGTGTCGATGCACTGGATGTCGAGCTTCTTCCATTGCGATTCGCCCTTGTCGATCCAGGCGCGGAAGCGAAACTTGGGCAAAATTTTGGCTTCTTTCAGGTGAGCCTGGTAGCCGGGGCGCGGTTCGCCGTCGATGACGTAGGTGTCGCGTCCGGCGAGTGATTCGATGCCGGCAAGTTTGAAGTTGTAGGCGTCAGCCACTTCGCGGACGAACTGGCGACTTTGCTCACGCTCTTTCTCTTCTTTTTCCTCGCGCTTCTTGCGGTCTTCCGGGGATTCGTTTTTGCGCTTGTCAATCAGCTTCTGGATTTTCTCTTCTTCTTTCTTGGCGTCTTTGTCGGAGAGCGGTTTGTCGTCTTTCGCGATCAGGCGTTCGACTTGCTCGCCGTAGAGTTCCATGATCTCGGAGGTTTTTATTTCCGTGGACTTCACCTGGCCTTTGCCGTCGAGCTTGCTTTCTTCCTCGCGCTGAATGTAGGTGTAGTCGCGCTGGCGCTTGTCGTTCTCCATATCCTTTTCGGCGGTCTGGCGAATGAGTTCGCGGATCTGCTCCTCGGAGAGGGATGTGGCGGGCGCCGGGCTGTTCTGGCCGAGGGCGAAACTGCATGCGAGCGCGAGGAGGGCAAGCGTGGGTTTGATGCGCATGATCATGCTACGTGGTTAGAACCCGGAAGGTTCCAGCGAGTTGTGAGCGTCCGCAATGAAATATTAGACCTGTTGGCCTACTTTTCGGCGCAGCCCAGGCGGCCGGCGCGAAAGGAGCGGTCGTCGAGGCGATGCAAGCGCTTGGCCATGCCGGGGCGCAGCAGCGGGTGATGGCGGATGGTGAACAAGTATTCGGCGATGAACCAGAGATGTTCGTCAGTGGTCATCCAGTCGCGGGCGTCGAAGCGGGACAGATTGACGGGGCGCGAAAAGGTTCGCAGGGAGCGGTCTCCGCGAAGGTTGAAGTAGACATCGAAATAACTTAGAGCGAGTTCGCGCAGCGTGCGATAGACGGGTTCGCGGTAACGGCATCCGGTGTAATTGGATTTGGCGATGGCGCCCCAGTGACCCTTGATGCGGTAGACGGCTACGACGTGGTCAGTGTCGTGCTCGGCTTCGAGGTCGATGACCAGAGGAGGATAGCCGTTGGCTCGGAGTGCGGCGGCGGCGAGCGTGGCTCCCTCGAAACAGTGCGAGGTGTTTTCCTGCAGGACGCGGCGCGGGGACCAGGCGGTGTCGGCCAAGTGGTAGGGCATGTTGTCGAGGAAGCGCTGGATTCCGTGCGGGGTTTTCAGGCTGCGAAGTTTGCGTTGTTCGGCGGGAGTGAAGTTGTTCATTCTTGAATTCAGTTTATCTTGTGGTCGGGCAAAATGCGTTAACCACAGAGGACACTAAGGTTCACAAAGGAAGGGTCTCATGCGAAGAGCTCTGCTAGTTCCCCGGGGCTGTCGACGCTTACATCTGGTGGGGCTTCGCAGAGGGTGTGGGGAGCGAAGCCGTAAGTGACGCCGCAGGTCCAGAGACCGGCGTTGCGGCCGGTGATGACGTCAACCGAGGAATCGCCGACCATCAGGGTTTCGTTGGAACGGGTTTTGGTTTCGCGCAGAATCGTCTGCGCGCCGTGCGGATCGGGCTTTTTGGTGGAGAAACTGTTTCCGCCATACACGTGCAGGAAAAATTCAGCGAGGCCGAGCGCCTCCACAATGAGTCGCGATGGATTCACCGGCTTGTTGGAAAGCACGGCCATCCGCCGGGAGACGCCGTTGGAGTGGCGAATCGTGGTAAGCATTTCCTTGACGCCGTCGTAAACGTGGGTGTGGTCAAGCTTGTGAACGCGGTAGTAGCCGAGAAAGTGCTCAAGACCTTCTTTTACTGCGGCCTCGTCGCGGGGATCGCCGAGGGCTCGACGCACCAGCATTGGAGCGCCGTCGCCTACGTAGGAGGCGATCACGTCGCCGGGCAACTCGGGGCGGCCGAAGTGCTTGAGCATCGCGTTGACCGAGTGGATGAGGTCTAAGCGCGAGTCGATCAGGGTTCCGTCAAGATCGAAGATCAGCAACTTGATTTCGCGGGGATCGAACTGGCGGTGGAATTTGATCATGTGGTTTTCAGGATAAATGATTGTGGGAGCAAATGATGACAGGGTGATTTTTCAGAGTTGATTAGGGTTCACCAATTGTTTTCGCGGTAACAGATTCTGATTCGACTCCCCGAAGGGTCAGGCGTCTGGTGCTGAATTGGCTGGACGCTGAACGCTCAGTGCTTTCTCAACCGCCGGTCAGCATTTACAATGGAGAACGCGATGGCGACCAAGACAGATCCTAAACCGGCCGGGGTGGCCGACGAGAAAATCACAGGTGGCAAGACCTACGAGGGTCTTTCCCGCGAGCGGCTGATTGAGGCCTACCGGATCATGTACACCTCCCGGCGGCTGGACGACCGGGAGATTCTGCTGAAGCGCCAGCAAAAAATCTTCTTTCAGATTTCCGGCGCGGGCCACGAGGCCGTCGGATTGGCCGCGGGCTTTACTTTGAAACCAGCTTACGACTGGTTTTATCCCTACTATCGCGACCGCGCTTTGTGTCTGGCTCTCGGAGCAACCCCTTTGGATATGCTGCTGATGGCCGTGGGCGCCGCGGACGATCCCCAGTCGGGTGGGCGGCAGATGCCTTCGCACTGGAGCTTTCCGAAACTGAACGTGGTCACGCAATCTTCTCCGACTGGGTCGCAGATTCTGCAGGCCGTGGGTTGCGCTGAAGGCGGACGCTACTTCGCCGCTCATCCGGCGGCCGCGAAGAAGAGCGACGGAGACTATCGCCAATTCAAAGACGTCAAGTTCCAGAGTGATGAGGTTACCTACGTTTCTCTCGGCGACGGCACGACCAGCGAGGGCGAATTTTGGGAGGGGATGAACACCGCGTCCAATCGCAAGTTGCCGGTGTTGTTCGTGGTGCAGGATAACGGATACGCGATCTCCGTCCCTGTCGAAGTTCAGACTGCGGGCGGCAATATTTCGCGGTTGGTCGCCGGTTTTCCCAATTTTCATTTTGAAGAAATTGATGGCACCGATCCGGTTGCGTCCTACGCGGCCTTTGCGCGCACCGTGGCGTACTGTCGCGCTGGGGAGGGGCCGGGGTTCATCCACGCGCATGTGATCCGGCCATATTCGCATTCGCTTTCCGACGACGAGCGCCTTTACCGGCCCGAAGCCGAGCGCCAACTCGATGCCACTCGCGATCCTATAACGCGCATGCAGATGTTCCTGATCCGCGAAGGCATCCTCGACGAAAAGAGCATTAACGCACTGGAAAAGCAGGTCGAAGACGAGTTGCAGATAGCCGTCGACCAGGCGTTGGAGGCGGCTTTGCCCACGCCGGACACGGTTATGCGATATGTTTACTCGCCGGATCTCGATCCGACCTCTTCGGCATTCGCAACCGAGCCTGCATCGGTTGCTCCCGCAGCCGACGGAAAAAAGATCGCTCCGAAAACTATGGCTGATCTGATTAACGTCACGCTGCGCGACGAGATGCGCCGCGACGAGCGCATCGTGATCTTCGGCGAGGATGTGGCTGATGCCAGCCGCGAACAGTATCTGGAAGAAAAGCTGATCAAGGGCAAAGGCGGAGTCTTCAAGTTGACTTTCGGCCTGCAGAACGACTTCGGCTCCGACCGCGTTTTCAATTCCCCGTTGGCGGAAGCCAACATCGTGGGCCGCGCGATCGGCATGGCCACGCGCGGCATGAAGCCGGTGGTGGAGATTCAGTTCTTCGATTACATCTGGCCAGCGATGATGCAGTTGCGCGACGAGATGCCGTTGATCCGCTGGCGCTCCAACAATACTTTCTCTTGTCCGGCGGTGGTGCGGGTTGCGATTGGCGGATACCTCACCGGTGGCGCAATTTATCATTCACAATGCGGCGAGAGCATCTTCACCCACACCCCCGGCATCCGGGTGATCTTCCCTTCTAACGCGCTGGACGCCGCTGGCCTGCTACGTACGGCGATTCGTTGTGACGATCCGGTTCTGTTCCTGGAACACAAGCGGCTCTACCGCGAGACCTTCGGCCGCGCGCCGTATCCCGGACCGGATTACACAATTCCATTCGGCAAGGCGAAGATCGTGCAGGCGGGAACAGATTTGACCGTAATCACCTATGGAGCGGTTGTTCCTCGAGCTTTGCAAGCGGCGCAGAAACTGGAACGCGAGCAAGGAGTCAAAGTCGAGTTAATCGATTTGCGCTGCCTGAATCCGTTTGACTGGGATGCCATCGCGACTTCGGTAAGCAAAACCAATCGAGCCATCGTCGCCTACGAAGATACTCTAAGCTGGGGTTACGGGGCCGAGATCGCAGCCCGCATCGCCGACGAACTATTCGATCGCCTAGACGCTCCCGTGCGCCGCGTAGCCGCCAAAGATGTATTCGTAGCCTACCAGCCAATTCTGGAAGATGCGATCCTGCCCCAGGCCGAGGATCTGCTGCAGGCTATGAAAAATCTAGCCGAGTGGTGAGCTAGCGCCGCTATCGGGGGACTTCGAATACCGTTCCAAACCCACCACCTCCGGCGCTCGCAGCAGTACCATAAACATTGCCATGGCTATCGAGAACCACACCTGCGTTGGGCAGACTTCCCCCGCTGCCATCGGCGGGAAGGGCTAGCACTACGTTCTCCTTCCAACCGTCCCCTGAGTGCACCAACTTGAACACGAGCCCATTTCCCAGCTTCCCGACAACTCCCCCGTACGAGGTTGTGCCGTAAAGACGACCATCTTTGTCGAAAGTCAGCGACCCGTTAGGCTCAATGCCTCTGTCATTGATGCCAAAGTTGTGGAGGATATTCAACTGCCAGCCACCCTTCGAGTTCTCCAGTTCGAAGATCGATCCACTTCCGTAGTGAACATCAACCGAATTGATCCCGTAGAGATTCCCGGCCTGATCGAAAACGAGTCCCCCGTACGGGAAAGAGCCGTCCTTTTGTCCGGTGAAGCTATAAAGCACGTCCTCCTTCCACCCGCCCTTGGATGGCCTCAGCCGGAAAACGATACCGCAGCCCCCTGAACAGGAAGGATTGCCGCCGAGCGATGCAGTGCCATACAGATTGCCGGACTCATCGACAATGACCGGGCCATCAGGGTTGCTTCCGTCGGCACAATTTTGAGCTGAGCAAAAGTCGTAAATTACCGATTCGTGCCAGCCCCTGGAGTCGTGAGCAATCTTGAAAACCACGCCACAGCCGCTGGGGCATTCATCGCTGCCCCCATCGCTGCCACCAAAGATAGTCGTACTATACAGATTACCGTCTTTATCGAGGGCCAGTGCGTAGCCCGGAGAAAGTCCGTTCTTAGCGTTGGGGAAATTGTAAAGAATGGTTTCGCGCCAGCCCTGTTTCGTGGGCGACAGCTCAAAGACTGTCCCGCAGCCTGGATAACCTCCTCCGCATTCATTTTGATGTCCCCCACCGGCACTGGTCGTGCCGTACAGGTTTCCTGCCTCGTCCATAACCAAACTGGCGTAGGGCAAACTGCCGTCTTTGCCGTACCGATGAAAACTGTGCAGAATCGTTTCCTGCCAGCCACTGCTTGAGGGCGAGAGCTTAAAGACTGTCCCACTGTTGTCGATGCCCCCTATATTCGTTGTACCGTACAGATTCCCTGCCTTGTCAAGGATCAGCCCTGCATAAGGGATGGCTCCATTCGAGCCATCGAAGTTAACCAGTACGGTCTCGCTGCCGGCCCAGCTGGTAACGGTACCTAGAGTCATGGTCAAGATCGCGAAAATTATTCGCGCGGGGAGCAAGTCTTGGAATCGCATTTGTGGCCACCTCTCGCTAAGGCTCACGAAGGGACATGACGTTCTGATGAGGGACGAAAGCAGCCGCAGGAAGGCAATCCCGGACGCACCGTCCCAGGCTGGCGATGATGTTGTCCGCTTTTTGCTGTTCTGTCAAGCTGAGTTACGGGAGCCAGACGATTTCTCGCCCGGCTCCCTTTTCCTCAGAATCCATACTTCAGCGAAAACTGAACCAGCCGCGGCGTGCCCACGACCGAAGTGATCTGGCTGAATGAGCTTGCACTTTCGATGTCGGTCGCCGATGGGTTGGCGAACGACGGGTGATTGAAGAGGTTAAAGAAGTCGGTGCGGAAGCGGAGACTCTGACGCTCGGTCAGCTTGAAAGTCTTCCCAATCGTAAAGTCCACGTTCTTCTGGGGCGGTCCGATGACGCAGTTGCGCGGAGCGTTGCCGTAGCCGGTGGCGTCTCCGGGCGCGCCGTTGGCCAGCGGTATGACCGCATCGGGCTGGTAGGCCGCGGGGTTTGCCCAATGGCCAAGGCGTGACTCGGTGCTGCCCGAGGTGACGGCGGTGGCACAACTGTATCCCGGAGCGAAAGTGGGGGTTGCGAGGTTCGGACTGCTGAGAGCGTATGCGCTTCCTCCGGCCGAATCAATCGGCGTGAATGGCAGGCCGCTTTGCAGCGTGATCACGCCGCTGACTTCCCATCCGCCCAGCGCTCCTCCGGTAAAGCCGCTGGCGTGGGAGTAGAACGGCAACTGATAGTACGCGCTGAGAACGAAGCGCTGCCGGCGGTCGAAATCGGAAAGACCGCGGGAGTCGCGCGGATTGTTCTGATCGTTGAAACGGCTGTCGAACGCCACCGTGGCATTCGAAACATCGTCGATCGCTTTGGAAAAAGTGTAGGCACTTTGCAAGTACAGACCTTGGCCGAAGCGGTGCGAGAGAGTTGCTTGCAGCGAATGGTAGTGCGAGTCGGAATTGGGAGCAAACGATTCGAACGCGCTCGGAGCCAAGCCCAGGAACGGGGCGCGGGCGTTGGCATTCTCGGCGGTGGTATCGACGATCTGGCACGAATTCCCCGCCGCCCGTACGCCTGCGCAACTGACCCCTGGGATCGTAACCGGGCTTTGGGGAGTGGCTAAGGTCGCCTGGTCGGGATCGAAGGTCGCGCGTAGACGAGTGCCCTTGGTTCCGACGTATCCGATTTCGACGAACCAATTCCTTCCAATCTCATGCTGGATGGTGAAGTTCCACTGCTGGGTGGTAGCTGCGACCCAGTGGAGCGGAACCTGCAGGCCGATGAAGCTATTTACGTTGCCGGTAAAGGCCGGACCGCATTGCTCCGGATTGGTCGACGCATTTCCGTTTCCGAGGGTGCAGCTCGCCGCAAAGCCATTAAATAGCGCAGCCTGCGGTACGAATGTTGGACTCAAAACACCGAGGGGAGGAATGCCGGTGAATCCTGTCTTCGGGTTCGGTTGGAAGAGGTTGGGCAGGCTGCCTGCTCCCGGCAAGAAGTTAACCGCGATGGGGAAGAAGGGTGCGGAAAAAGATAGGTTGTCGACTGCGCCCAAGTCCTCGCGCACGCTGTAAATGCCGTAGCCGGCGCGGATGGTGGTATCGTGACGGCCAAACAGATCGTAGGCGAAGCCAATGCGTGGCTCCCAAACCGTGGCGTATTCGTTGTTCAGGGCGGCACGATTCAGGGTCCCGCTCAAGCCGGGAAGGTTGAATTGGCTGACGCAAGTAGGGTAGACGAAGGGTTGCCCAGTCACGTTGGCCACAGGAGGATCGACATTGCCGAGGTGGCAGAGTTCGTCGTAAGGAGCGCCCACAAACTCGTTGCGGAAGCCGAGGTTCAGGGTCAAAGTCTTGGTCGCGCGAAAATCATCCTGAGCGAACCAAGCGTAGGCAGGAATGCGGTAGTCGTGGTTGCCCACGCCGCCGCCGGCCTCACCGAAGAAAGGAGCGCCCGCTAGGAAGCTTTGAAAGTCTGTAGGGAATCCAGTCGGGCCCGCAAAGAACAATAGCCCGTTGTCGGCGACTGGCAAGTTGCGGCGGATGGTGGTGCGGTCGAATTCTCCACCGAAGCGGAACTGGTGGGCGCCGTGGCTCCATCCCAGAGTGTCGAGTATGACGAAGCTGTCGGAGAGCGCTTTTTGCAACTGCTGCGGAAAGGGACCGAAGGCCCAGCTTCCAAAAGTGAGGCGGTATATGTTGGCGTCCCCGTTCGAGGTGGGTAGGTTGATCCCGACTTCCCCGTTGGTGACGGGGGGCTGGTTATTCAGCTTGTCGCTGATGATGTTCACCCCGAATCTGAACTCATTCACGATTGTGTTTGAGAACAGATGGGTCTCAGTGATGCTGCCCACCCGGTTGTGCAGCGGGATATCAAGCGGAAAATTCAGGTTGTTGGGCGTGGGCGCTCCGCCGGTCTGGATCTGGAAAGAATCGGCGCCGAAGGGCTGGAAGGTTTCGGAATCGGCCCAGAAGAAGCGGAACGCAAGACGATCCTTGCCGCCGCGGAATTCGCGGTCCCAGTTGGTGGTGAACTGATCATCGGTAAACTTGCCAACGCTGCTCAGAATGAGCGGGCCATAGTTCAGAGCCGAACTGCAGGTCTTGGTCGTTGGATTATAAGTTTGCGTAACTCCGGGAGTGCCCGCCACCGTCGGAAGCAGAAAATTGCTGCCGAACTGATTGCTTTGGAAATTTAACAGCGCCAGCGCTACCGGGTCGATACTGGTCAGGTTCACCGCCGGACAATTCGCGGTGGCCGGGGAGCTGAATACTGATTCCAGGTTTGCGGCCGAGCGATTTGTGGGAATTACCGGAATGCTGGTGTTGATGTACGTGCCCGGCGATGCGCCGCTGCGCTGCCGCGTGCCCTGATAGTTCACGTAAAAGTAACCGAGCTTCGCTTTCGAGCCAATCGGTCCGCCTAAGTCGCCGCCAAAAATGTTTTGCTGAATCACTGGCCGCGGGAGGCCGGCTCGACTGAGGAAGAAATCGTTGGCATCAAGCACGGTGTTGCGGAAATACTCCCAGGCATCGCCGTGGAAGCTGGCTGTCCCGCTCTTCAAGGTGGCGTTGATGTTGCCGCCGCCGTTGCGGCCCTGAGTGGCATCGTAGAGGCTGGTGCTGACTTTGAATTCCTGGATGGCGTCAGGATTGGGCAGCGGCGTGTAGGTCAACTCTCCGAACGAGTAATCGGCGACCGAAATACCTTCGATGAGGTAGTTGTTGTTGTCCTCACGTCCGCCGTTGACGTGGATGTACACCTGCCCGCGGCCCAACTGTGACGCATTATTCAAGTCGGAAGACGCGCCCGCTGATAGCGTCAGTAACTGCTGAAAATTCCTGGTCGCAAGAGGAAGGTTCGTGATCGTGGTGTTGCCGAGCGACTCGCCGGTGGTCGCGTCAGTCGTATCCACCTGCGCTACCTGGGATTGAACTTCGATGACTTCATTGACCGACGTCAGTTTCAGCGAAGCTGTGATGCGCGTGGTTTCCGTGATGTTTACCACCACGCCGGGAAATTTGGTGGTGGCAAATCCGCTGGCGCTAACCTGCACCGTGTAGCTGCCCACAGGCAAGAGAGTGGCCGTGAATATCCCGGAAGAATCAGTGGTGAGATGGCGCTCCACCTGCCCCGTCGCCTCCCTCACAATATCCACTTTGGCGCCGGAAAGCACGGCCCCGGATGCATCTTGAACCGTACCGGTTATGGCTCCAGTGGCACCGCCCTGGGCGAACACTAACCCGCTGAAGCAGGCAATGAACACGCCCAAAGTCATCGACTTTCGGATGCTGAACATGTTTTCACCTCGTGCAACGTATTTTGGGAGACCGCCAGTATATTCCTAACGGCAGATCATGGGCGATTGAATTTTTAATTGGCAGGAATCAGGCGGCGAGCCTTCTTGGAAAGAGCATAAGACAGCGGGGAAGTGTAGTTGTCCGTATCGTGACTGGAGGCGCGATGAGTGCTGAGTGGAGGGTCATCCACCTCCGATTAAGTATGGATTTCAACTGGACCACGCACGACGTCGTCGTAGTTTTCTTCACCTTCCTTTAGGTACCCTCGTGTCCTTTGTGGCTCCAGCATGTGCAGTTCATGAACCACAAAGGACACAAAGGTACACAAAGGAAAAAGGCCGGGATGCGTAACCCGGCCCCAGAGAAGCTATGTTGCAGCTTAAGCCGTTCCCTTAGTTGTCGCCGTTGAGTTCGATGCTCATGGGATCCGGTGTATTGGTGTCGCTGCCCCACATGGCAGAACTACCCCAGAGTGCGCTGAAAGCCTGAGTCGTGCTGCTGCCCCACATGGCCGAGCTTCCCCACAGAGCCGAACTACCCCACATGGCGGACTGGGTGCCCACGAATGCGTTCGAGCCCCACACTGTCGAGCTTCCCCACATCGCGGAACTGCCCCAAAGCGCCGAGGAGTCTCTCACGAAGTGAACCGTGTTGGTGGTCGGATCGTATACGGCGGTGGGTGACTTGGCGCTGAGATCTTTTTCGTCCCGTATATGCGTGTCCGAAAATGCAGCCTGCAAATCGAGATAGCCGGCGCCAACCGTGAATACGTCATACTGAATGGTGTAGGTGACACCCGAGTCGGTGATGGAGGTGTACTGCGGAAAAGTCTTGTAAGCCGACTTCATCAAACGGGCTTTGACCTGGTCAGGCGTCAGCCACGGATGGCGTTGTAACAACAGTGCAGCCGCAGCGCTAACCACAGGTGTGGCCATGCTCGTTCCGCTCAACGTAAAGTAGTTCGGAGACGGCCGCTGTGCATTGCCGTCATGATAATACCCAACCGGCGGAATGTTTGCGGGATACGTCGTCACCAGAGTGCTGCCTTGCGCCTGCAGCGAGATCACTTGATTTCCCGGCGCAACAATGTCCGGCTTCACAATGTGATCAATCGCGGTCGGGCCTTTTGAGCTGTAGGTCGTCATCACATCATCGCTGCGATCGGGCGTGCCCATGGTGTTCATCGCGCCCACGGTAATGACATAAGGATCGTTCCCTGGGGCGTTGATCGTGCCGTATCCATTGTTGTTGAACGAGTTGTCGCGGCCGTCGTTCCCCGCCGCAACCACGACCACGATTCCGGCGTTCCATGCCGCCTCGACTGCCTGGCACAAAGGATCCAGCGTGTAGCTTTCATATACCGGGCGGCCCACGGACAGGTTCATGACTCTAATGTTGTGGTCGTATTGCACCTGGATGGCCTGGTAGATGGCGTTAATTACCGACGTATCCGTACCAGCACCGTTCTGATCCAGTGCGTGGAAATTCAATATCCTCGCATTTGGAGCTATGCCTTGTAGTTGAACATCGCAACTCGGGCAAGAAGAGGCCGCAGCATTTCCCGCAATAATTCCGGCAACGTGTGTGCCGTGACCATACAAATCATCCGTCCCACCGCCGATGGTATCGAAGCTGTAGCGCACCCGCGTTCTTTTGTCGTTCACGGTTCTCAGGTCTTCCACCATGCGAACGCCACTGTCGATTACGGCAACCCCAATGCCGTCTCCGTCGAGTCCGAGGCCCCATGGATAGTTCGCCAGCACAGCCGCGGTCGTATTGTTCAGGGAAGCCTGGATGGGATGGTTCACCGAAATGTACGTCACTGAGGAATCCTGCGAGAGATCGTCAAGTTGCGAGGCAGGAATCGACGCGTGCAGCGCCTTGATGAATGACAGATCGTCTTTGATGGTTCCACCATGCGCCAGAACCTTGGCTCGATGCAGCGCGCCAGGCCTGGTCGTGAACTGCACAATCACGTCGGTCGCGGCGTTGTCCTTGCGCCCGTGCAACGGGGCTGCGATCTTGGGAACCTGCGCAAAACCGGACGTGGCCACCACCATCAGCGCCAAACCGAAGAAAAATCGTTTCACTGAGAAGCCTCCAGCCGAATCAACCGCACTTCTGGTAATGCAGGAGAGAGACCAAAGTGCTTCTATCGCAAGTGATTGAATCAAATGGCAGTTAATCGCCAGCCTGGGGGCGCATGAGGACAAATCGTCCCGTCGCCGACGGGCTGGGACAAACTGTCCCGTGATCTACTCAGGCAATCGACACACTCGTACTGACCTGGCGAACCGATCTACGACGACAAACCCACAGCGTGTACAATTCATAGCTTCGCGATGCACGCCGATTCTCAACGCAAACTTATCATCGCCATCGATGGTCCAGCAGGCGCGGGCAAGAGCACGATTGCGTCACGCCTGGCGCGCAAGCTCGGCTATGCCAACCTGGAGAGTGGCGCCATGTATCGCGCATTGGCGCTGAAAGCCATTGAGTGGGATGTCTCCTTCGACGACCAAGCCGCGCTGGCCAAACTGGCGCACGACTCGCGTATCCAGTTGGAACCAACTTCGAGCGGCACCCGGGTTCTACTCGACGGAAAGGATGTAACCCAACGCGTCCGCGAGAGCGATGTGACCGCCGGGGCATCGCGCGTTTCAGTTCATCCCAGCGTGCGTGAGTGGATGGTCGCCCGCCAGCAGGAACTGGGCGCGGGCGGCGGCGTGGTGATGGAAGGCCGCGACATCGGAACCAAAGTTTTTCCGAACGCCGATGTGAAGATCTTTCTCGATGCCGATCCTGTAGTCCGCGAGCAACGGCGCCTGCAGCAACAAAATCTGCGAGGCACCGCTGCCGAGGCCACGATTGCGGAGTTGCGCGAACGCGATCGCCGCGACCGCACCCGGGCAGCCTCACCGCTGAAACCAGCACCGGATGCGCTCATGCTCGATTCCACCACGCTCTCGGAAGATGAAGTATTGAGCCGCATAGAAGAACTGGTGCAGCAGAAGTTGACGACGTATAAATAGCTGTATTAAGACGGACCGGGCGTTTTCGCACGCGCTTTCATGCGATGGAAAGACACGACCCGAAACGCCGGCGCTCGCATTGGCTTCCCATCCCAGTGGACGGACAATGCCTCGCCCCCCGATGGGAGGATTTCGTGAAGCACTCTCTCCGGCCCCGTAAGCCTGCCAACCTTCCCGAGTCAGTCCATCACCAACTCAACATACATGCTCTTGCAGCCAGCGCTGCGGGAGTTGGAATGCTGGCTCTGACTACGCCCGCGGAAGCCAGAATCATGTATACGCCGACGCACCACGTCATCGCGGAAGGCGGCCACTACAGGCTGGACGTCAACCACGACGGAATCACCGATTTCACTTTGCAGGCTCAAATCTCGCCCTTACTCAAGAGGTGCTCTATGCGATTCAACGAACAGCTTCAAGTTTGGATGCAGTTGACCCTGCTCTCACGCTTAATGTTGGCGCCGACGGCTTTGGCAGGCAGCAAATACAAAGTGCTCTATGCCTTCAAAGGCGGGAATGACGGGATTGGTCCGCAAGGCAACCTGGTCTTTGACACCGCGGGAAATCTTTACGGCACGACTACCGAAGGGGGAGACACCACGAACTGCTATCGCCTCGGGCGCACGGCCATTGGAAATACAGCAGCGTCCATAAACTCAATGGCGGTCAGGGCGGAGGGACGGCAAGCAGCGGTCTGATCTTCGACAAGCAAGGCAACCTGTACGGGACGGCCTCCGCCGAAGGCGCTCACGGAGACGGCGTCGTCTTTGAGTTGACGCCGTAAAATCCAGGGCAAGAGGCTTGAAGCATCGCAAGGATGCCCGTGCCTGCATCCTTCAATGTGATTTGCCACGAGAGCGAGACGTTTGTTTCGGGGTCCTCGATTCCCACCTCGGAACCAGCTCCAAAAGAAATAATCATCCCGCACAGACAGCGCACTCTCCCCAGTGTTATACAGAAACTGTCTCCCGTCGAGTCTGGACTCACCTGATCGTTTGTCCCAGGTGAAAGTCCTATGTCACGCCACTTTATTTATTTGTCTCTCCGCTCTCTTCATACTTTTCCACCTCTTCCTCAGCCGAAATTCCTCTCAACCCACGCCACTTTGCGCCGCGCCTGGACTTGAGCACAGGTAGATTGCAGTTGGCACCGATGCCCTACAAACGCCAGGCCCACAGCTGGCGCATATCACCTCGATCGCAATTGAAAAAGAAATATAAGGATAAGGAAAACACGATGAAACTAGCTGCTGTTCTCTTACTCGCTTTTTCCCCTGCGTTGCTGTTCGCTCAGGCTCCGCAGTCGTATCGCACCGTACACACAGCCACTACCAATGGAGCCAGCATTAATACTAAGTTCTTCGATGCCATTGAAGGGAATCGATTGCAGGCAAGCGTCTCCTGTAACTTCGTCGATTGGGCCTGCCTCGCGGGCGCGCCAGTCTACTGGGACGGGATTCACCAATCCTACATTCGCTTCATTGAGATTGTCAGCCTTCATCAAATGAATTTGCTCGCCGGAACCCAACAGCAATTCTTCGTCCTCGCGATAGGACCTCTAACCACGAAACAAATTCAGGTAATCGCGCCGGGAGAAAAACTGTACGCAAATTACTCGCTGCTGGTGCAGGAGGACACCAGCATCGACACCAAGTAGCTGCTCATGAGTCAGTGTAGGCACGGGCGTCCTCGCCCGTACGGGTGGAGCGTAGGGAAAAGCATCGCCCATACGCTTCGCCCATGCCCGGTTTCCGCGCTTCAGATTCCCGCCTCGGGACAAATCGAAAAAAGAAAACGCTTCCTCACAGACATCGCTAGCCCCGCAGTGATATACAGAAACTGTCTCCCGTCGAGTCTGGACTCACCTCGTAACTTCGTTTTGCAGGTGCAGTCCTATGCCGCGTCTTTTGGTCTCGAGTGTCCGCGTCGTTTTCGCTTCTCTGATCCTGCTCGCGATTACCGCCTGCGCGCAGGACGCCTCCACCGGAGCCATTCGCGGATCCGTGGTCGATCCTTCAGGCCGCCCGATCGTCGACGCCTCCATCGCTCTGGTCGAGTCTGCCCAAGGCTTCCGTTACTTCGTCACCAGCGATTCCGAGGGACAATTTGTATTTGAGTTGCTCCCGCCCGGCGAGTACTCCGCCCGCGCCGTCGCCCCCGACATGTCGCCGCAACTCACTCCGAAACTTCACGTGGATGTGGGCGCAACCACCGAACTCGAATTCAAGCTGCAGGTCGGCGGAGCCAAAGAGATGGTCACGGTTGCCGGCGAGCCGCCAATGATCGAAACTCAGTCCAGCGCCGTATCGTCGCTGGTCGACAAGCGGGCAATCGAGGAACTGCCGCTCGACGGCCGCCGCTTCACCGACCTCGCCCTGCTCACACCCGGCGTGAATCAGGATCCTCGCGGCCTCACCTCGGGATCGAACGGCGATTTGGCATTTGGCGGAATCCGCGGCTATCAGTCCAGCTATCTGGTCGACGGAGCCGACAACAACAACGCCTTCTTCGCCCAGGCCCGCGGCCGCTATCGTGCTCCTTACCAGTTTTCCAACGAAGTTGTGCAGGAATTCCGCGTCTCCTCGAACACCTACGGCGCGGAACTGGGACGAGCCGGAGGCGCAGTCATCAACGTGGTCACGAAATCCGGCTCCAACCAGCTCCACGGCAGCGATTTCTATTTCATTCGCGACAGCGCCTTCGGAGCCACGCAGCCCTTCCTCGATTTCAAGCCCCATGCGCAGCAGCAGCAATTCGGCTTCACCCTGGGTGGTCCTATCCATCGCAACCGCGCGTTTTTCTTCGGCGGATTCGATCAGCACATCTTCCACGTTCCGACCGTTGTGCGTTTTCTCGATGGAAGCTCGCAGGTAGTTCCGCAAGTCGGGCAAGAGCCTTTGCATGACGGCGACTATGAAGCCAGCGATCAGGCAGTAGTGTTCGCCGCAGCCGCCCGGCTGTCTACGCTGGCCGGCCAATTCCCCTCGACAATGTCGGGCAACGCCGGGTTCTTCAAACTCGATTTCACTCTTACGCCTCACGAAGCGCTTTCCACCCGCATCAGCACCTCGCGCTACTACGGACTCAACAACGTATTCCTCGATCCCGCCAGCCCGCTCACTACCAACGCCATCAGCGAGAACGGGCAGGAACAGGTGAGGACGGAAACCGCAGCCATTTCTTTGACCAGCACACTTTCATGGCGGCTGATCAGCCATTTGCGCGCCCAGTTCTCGCGCGACCTGCAGCAATCCAGCACCAACACCACCGACCCGCTCACCAAAATCAGCAGCATCATCGACGGCTTCGGACGTTCCAACATCCTCCCTCGCCAGACCCGCGAACATCGTCTGCAGTTGACCGAGACCATCAGCCTGGAAGGACGGCGCAATTCCTGGAAGTTCGGCGGCGACGTCCTTAGCACCTGGATCTATAACTATTTCCCCGCGCAGTCGGGTGGCGAGTACATTTTCGATCCCATTAAAGTGAATCAGTTTACCTTCGCACCGCAGGAGGGGGGCTTGCAGCTAACGCCGCTTCGCGCCTACGCCCACGATGTCCCCAAGTATTACATTCAGAATTTCGGCAGCCAGTCGAGCCATCCCGACACCAACGAGTATTCCGCGTTTGTGCAGGATACAATCCGGGCCACCAGCCACCTCGCCATCAGCCTCGGAGCACGTTACGACCTGCAGACCTTCAGTAAGAAAGGCCTCCTGACCAATCCGCTTTGGCCCGACTCCGGGAAGATTCCTTACAACCCCGATAATTTCGCGCCCCGCGTGGGTCTCGCCTACTCCTTCGGCAATGAGCGCCCTCTCGTAGTGCGAGGCGGATACGGCTGGTTCTACACTCGCATTCCTCAGATCTACACTTCCACCATCGCCACCGACAACGGATTCACCTCCACCAACCTGTTCCTGAACAATTCCAATTACTACGATCATCAGGTCTTCCCGCAATATCCCAACCCGCTGGTGAATTGTCCGTTCAACACGACCTCCTGCACCTTGCCGCCGAGCCTCGAGCAATATTCGCAAGGCGGAGTCTCCGCCTTCTCGCCAAATTTCAAGACCCCAAAAGTCGAGCAGGCCAGCCTCAGCATCGAGCAAGAGGTGGCCCACCGTTTAGCTGTCGGCGTTTCGTACATGTATGTGCACGGAGTCGATCTCATCCGCGCCCGCGACGTGAACCTGCCGCCGCCGGTAAATGTTGAATATCCCGTCTACGACGCCTCGGGCATCAACTTTCTCGGCACGTTCTATAACATCGATTCGTTTTCCACCTGGCAGATGACTCCCTCCTTCACCTGCCCGTTTCCTCCGTGCATCAATCCGCTCGCCCGCCCCATCCCGCAACTCGGCGCCATCGATGTGTTCGAGAGCGCCGCATCCAGCGTCTATAACGGGATGACCGTCTCCATCCATCGCCAGATGACCAGCGGATTCTACTTTCGGATCGCCTACACTTTCGCCAAGGCCGTCGACGACGGCCAGGACGCATTAGTCGCCGGCCAGCCCGCCCTGGTGCAAAACACTTACAACACCGCCGCCGAACGGGGCCCCAGCGTGACCGACCAGCGTCACCGCCTGATGTTCGCCTGGATCGCCGATCCCAAGCCCTTCGGCCGCGAGCAGCCTTTGCTGGCCCACGCTTTCAACGACTGGAAGGTGGCGGGAGTGCTTACCTTCGGCAGCGGCCGGCCCGAGAACGTCATGGTTTCCGGAGATCCCAATCAGGATGGCAACGGCACCAACGACCGGCTGCCGGGAGCGGGACGCAATTCCTTTCTCGGCCCCGACTACGCCACTACGGACGCGCGCCTGACTCGGCGCTTGTATGTTCGCGAGCGCGTGAAGGTCGATTTGATTCTGGAATCTTTCAACCTGCTGAACCGCGACAACAAGCGTGTCCTGATCACCGAAGACGGCCTGCAGAGTAACGTAGCCTACTTCGTAAAGATCGGAGACCAGCTAGGAATCAACTACTACCCCGGCCACTTCCAGATCCCCAGAAACCCTCTGCAAGCCACCAACGCCTACGCCCCCAGACAAGTGCAGCTGGCCCTGAAGATGATTTTCTAGGCAACCAACCCAGGCCGGTCAGCTTTCTCTTATCGAACCGAACCAAACCAAACCGACTGGGGGTCGGCCCACCCTTACGTTCTTGAGGTTGTTACGAAACTACTGGCGAGGGACGCGGATCGGTGGCAAGATGCGGTTGAGGGCAAGCGATGGGATTCATCGAAGGGGATGCGCGAACGCAGGGGACGT
>Ga0210390_10001179_pt1 | contig 25778 bp, 27 predicted proteins | sample IncBWH11OmetaG_FD_161050 | JGI IMG/M metagenome (GOLD analysis project Ga0210390, IMG submission 161050) | Forest soil microbial communities from Barre Woods Harvard Forest LTER site, Petersham, Massachusetts, United States - Inc-BW-H-11-O ... | reverse complement strand
GCACCGTCTCGATGAACCGCGGATTCTCCGCTGAGTCGCACAGCGCCTCGCGAATCTTGTTCACAGCGGCGGCCACACTATGATCGAAGTCCACAAACGTGTCCGCCCGCCATAGGGCGCGACATACCTCATCCCGCGTCACTACCTCCCCGGCATTGTCAACCAGCACTGCCAACAGCTGAAAAGGCTGCGCCTGCAACCGGATCTTGCGCCCGTCCTTGAGCAATTCTCCTGAGCGCAGGTCCATCTCAAAACGGTCAAAGGCCACGCGGTGCGAATCGCCACCCGATGTTGATTCCGGCTTGTCAACGGAAGAGGACATTTACTCACTCGCACATCTATCCGCGGAGAGCCGTGATGCTAGCAGACCACAAAAGCTACGGTCAATTGCAAAACTGTTAAGGTTTTGAACCGATAAGTCGTTATGCACGATAGCGTTACTTGGTGACCGAGGAGTGACGGGAAAGTGAGTTGCCGGGCATTGCGCAGCAACGCGTATTTCCCCATAGTGCCCCAACGTTGCCAGTCGCTCGTCGCACTGGACGCCGAGCACGATGCGCAAAGAAATCGGAAACAAATCTTGAAGGACGAGTCTTAAGGAGAAAAACAATGAATCGAGAGAATACGTCCCGGGTTCTTAGGAGCATTCGCTTTTCCGCGATTGCGGCATTGGGAGCGTTCACGCTGCTGTTTGTCGCTAGCGGCGCGCAAGCCGGTGGTTGCGCGGTTGGTTACAAAGCAGGAGCCACCGCTCCCCCAATTCCATTCGTCAGCCCTCAAGCGGACGACCACCAAGTCGACTATGACGCACACGGGCATGCCATCGTTGGTTTGTGGCATGTGATTTACACAGCCACCGAGAGCACTTCAGGTCCACTTCCTGTCCCGGTAATACCGCCAGGACCACCGAGCTCCTTCCAGTTCCTTGAATCCTTTAAGACCTGGCACGCGGACGGAACCGAATTTGAAAACGCGTTTCTGCCCCCGGCGGCCGGAAACATCTGCGTCGGAGTCTGGAAGGACACCGGCGAAAACAGCGTCAAGCTGCACCACATCGGCCTGATGTTTGCCCCGGACGGCAGCATTTCAAACATCTTCACGGTTGACGAAACGGATGCGGTCGCCGCCAACGACAAAACTTATAAGGGCAACTTTGCTATCAAACTCTGGCCGCCGTTCTACGATCAAGTCGGCGTCGGGACCCCGGTACAAGTGATCAAAGGAACAACGGCCGCCACCCGCATCACCGTGGATTGACCAACTCTCAACCCGAAAACATGCGTGCCGCGCGCCGTGGTAAAGGGAATCGCACTGTCACTCCCTTTGCCACGGCTTTGCGGTGTTAGCACGTTACAGCCTCGCACTTCGTCTTCGTTGACTTGCCTTTTGCCGCACCCTAATATGTGCAGCACATGCCCACGAACGATCCGCTGCTCGAGCAGACTTTTTCGCACTATCGCATCCTGGAACGCCTCGGTGGCGGAGGCATGGGCGTGGTGTACAAAGCCGAGGACATCCGCCTCCATCGTTTCGTCGCGCTGAAATTCCTGCCGGACAACGTCGCGAAAGATCCGCAAGCCCTCGCGCGCTTCCAACGGGAAGCGCAAGCCGCCTCCGCGTTGAACCATCCCAACATCTGCACCATTTACGATATCGGCGAAGCCGACGGCAAAGCATTCATCGCCATGGAATTTCTCGACGGCCAAACCCTGAAGCACGCCATCACCGGCGGCTCCATGGAACTGGACAATCTGCTCGATCTCGCGATCCAGGTTGCTGACGCGCTCGACGCCGCGCACAGCGAAGGCATCGTCCATCGCGACATCAAGCCCGCGAATATCTTCGTCACCAAACGCGGCCACGCCAAAATTCTGGATTTTGGCCTGGCTAAGGTGACCAGCGCGAAAGCTGTCAGCGGACGTAGCGCCACCATGCTCACCGTCGGCGTGGACACCGCGCAACTCACCAGCCCCGGCGCTTCCATGGGCACGGTCGCCTACATGTCGCCCGAGCAAGTCCTCGGCAAAGATCTCGACGCGCGCACCGACCTTTTCTCCTTCGGCATCGTCCTCTACGAAATGACCACTGGCACTCTGCCGTTCCAAGGCGAAAGTTCCGGCGCGATTTTCGACGCGATCCTGCACAAAAATCCCGTCGCACCCGTGCGCCTGAACAACAGTTTGCCCCCCGAACTTGAGCAAGTAATTTTCAAAGCGATGGAGAAAGATCGCGACCTGCGCTACCAAAGTGCCGCGGAAATCCGCGCCGACCTGAAACGCTTGAAGCGCGACACTGGTTCCGGTCGCGCCAGTTCGATCAGTGGTGCAGCGAGCGGCACATTTACCGCCGCGCAGGAATCAGGCTCGAGCGCAAGCGCCAGAGTATCAGCCGCTGCGCAGCAGGGAAGTGGCGCTGCACAAACGCTCGCGCCGCGGCACAGCCTCAAAATTCCGATCCTGATTGCAGCGCTCGTAGTCCTGGCAGTAATAGCTTTCGCCGGATACAAATTTCTCACGCGCCCCCATGCCCTGAATCTGCAGAACATGCAGATCACCAAACTCACCGATAGCGGCAAAGCCACAGGCGTCGCGATCTCGCCCGATGGCCGCTACATCGTTTATGTCCTCCGCGACGGCGAGCAACAAAGCCTCTGGGTCCGCAACGTCGCGACAAAAAGCGACGTGCAGGTTCTAGCGCCAGACGTAGTCTCCTTCGCCGGCTTGAGTTTTTCTCCCGACGGCAACTACGTCTATTTCGTCCGCTCCGACAAAAGCACCACAAATTTCCGCTACCTCTACGCCATGCCCGTCCTGGGTGGCACCGCGCGCCAGTTGATTCGCGACATTGACAGCCCGGTCACCTTTTCGCCTGATGGCAAGCAGTTCGCCTACATGCGCGGCGTCCCAGAGCGCGACACCGTCGAATTGCGCGTCGCCAACACGGACGGCGGCAGCGATCACCTGCTCGCTGCGTTACCGAACTGGCCTGGCTTCATGTTTGGTGGCGCCTGGTCCCCTGATGGAAAGACGATCCTCGTGCCCGGCCTTCAGAAGGCGAAGGAAACCAAGTGGGTATTGACCGCCGTCAACGTGGCCGACGGCGCAGTGAAAGATCTGATTTCCGGTTCTGCCGGGCTCGGCAGGCCTGCTTGGTCGCCCGACGGTAATTCTTTCCTCGTGCCCCTCGAGCTGGAGCCCGAGGATCGCTCGCAGTTGTGGATGGTTTCCTATCCTGGCGGCGAGCGTACCCGCTTTTCCAACGATCTCTCCGATTACGGCAACTCGGTGGAAATGACCCAGGACGGAAAGACGCTAGTGGCGCTGGCGAGCAGCCAGCGCGCGCACATTTGGATCGCGCCAGGGGGAAAAACCGCACAAGCAAAACAAATCAGCACCGGTGAAACTCCCGACGTTGGCATCGCCCCCGGGCCAACCGGAAAGCTGCTGGTGCGCAGTCGCGGCAGCGAACTCTCGATCATGAATTTCGACGGCAGCGAACGCGCCCTGCTGCGTCCGGATCTTCGTAACTACATTTCCATGTCTAGTTGCGGCGATCGCTACCTGGTGTTCGATTCCTACGAGAACAATAAGCTCCGCCTGCTGCGCACCGATCCGGACGGTTCGAATTCCACTGTGCTGAGCGAGGATACCTTTAGCTCAGATTGTTCTCCTGATGGCAGCTGGGTGGTCTTCGCATCGGGGCAGAATCTCTACGGCGTGCCGGTCCAGGGCGGCGCTCCCGTCGAGGTCTTCGCTGTCGCCGATGGTGGGCAAGCAGTCATTTCCCCGGATGGAAAATGGATTGCCTGCAGCTATCAGGAGCTGACCCCAGTGCCGGTGTTGAAACTCGCGGTGATTCCCGCCGCAGGCGGCGCGCCCGTGACTGTCTTCGTCCGTCCCATCGGCGCCGGTAAAATGCACTGGTCGCCCGATCAGAAAAGCATCCAATATCTCTTGACCCGCCGTGGTGCCACCAACGTCTGGGAACAGGCGCTTGCCGGCGGTCCACCACGCCCCGTCACCGACTTTACCTCAGGCCACATCTTCGATTTCGCCTGGTCGCGCGACGGCAAGCAGCTGCTCCTCGCCAAAGGCGAACAAACCAGCGACGTCCTGCTAATCAGCAACTTCCGCTAACAACTCCTCGACTATTCAATTCGCCGAATAGCAGGGCCGTCCTTGCTTCCCGGTGTTCGCGCGCCATGCCCCTGCAAAATCGCGGCAGCTTGATTGGCGGCTTGCTCCGAGGTCGTGTGAACAATCATCACCGCGCCGCCCTGCTTCACATGGCTCGCGTAGAATTCCTGCTCGCCGATGTAGTTCGGCTGCTCCCCCGACACATCGCGCACTTCACGTTTTTCCAGCGCGCCGCCCGTGCCAAATAACCGCTCAATCCAGCCCGGACGTCGTTCGCCGGACTTCGTGGAAGGTTCGCCAGGAGTGTCGGCGGTCCGCGCATCTTCGTCCATATCGCTGATCACTTCCACTTGCCCGCCCTTAATGCCGGCCTGCTCCAGATCCGCCACCGCATCCTCCGCGTCTCCGTAACTACCCAGAATTCCCACGATCACGAATTTCATAACTCACGCCTCCATAATCCTCACCGCGCACATTTCCGGCGCGCTCGAATGATGCCAATCGCTGCAAAACAATTATTTCCCCTGCACAGCCAGCGACTTCGAAAACAGCCATGGAAATAATGTCGGCTGATCGTAAGCCTTGTCCCACGCCGCGTGCCTTATGCCCGGAAATTCCGTGTAGTGCACGTCCGAGCCAATCGCTTTCATCGCCGCATACATCCGCTGCGATTCCGTCACCGGCACGATATCGTCATCCGCGCCGTGAAATATCCACACGGGAGTATTGCCCACTTTCGCGGCCGCATCAGCGTAGCTCTGTGGATCATCCGCAGGGGTGTATTTCGCAAGGCCCGGATCAGCTTTCACTGCGCCCGCAGTCGGCCGTATCCCACCGCAGATCACGATCAGAGCCGCGAACCGCCCCCCATATTTTTCCGCCAGGTACCAACTCCCGTAGCCGCCCATCGAAAGTCCCGTCAAATATGTCCGCCGTACATCTCCGTGAAATTCCTTGGTCGCCGCGTTCAGAGTAGCAATTGCCAACTCGTCCATCGGCGGTTGCATCCACCAAATGTCCTTCCGGCACTGCGGCATCACCACGATCGCCGGAATCGTGCTCCGATTGCTCCGAATCGCGGTGCCGATGCCCACATCGGTTTCTTGCAATCCGTCGTCGCCGCGTTCTCCCGCCCCGTGCAGAAACAGAATTACCGGCCATTTCTGCCGCGGCGTCCAAGTGTCCGGAACGAAGACCTGATATTTGTAAGTCGCGCCTTGCACTGTGATCGTGCGATCGAGAAATCCAGTTTCGTGATTCTTTGCATGAGCCGGAACCGCAATGAGCAAAAAGAAAATCAGAACCACAAACGATTGTCGTGATGCAACAGGCACGAGTCCCTCCGAACCTGAAACTTTAGCACGAGATTTCTGCAATCGCCTTCGTCTGTTAAGCTCCCAGAACCATGCATCCTGCCGAGCCAGCAACCCGCGCCACCACCCCGCCGTCTAACGCACAGATGGGTCGCCGTCTCGAGCTCGATGCAGCGCGCGGGCTGATGCTCGTATGGATCACCCTCACGCATCTCCCCACCAACGCCAGCACCTACGTCAATCAGCCGTTCGGCTTCGTCTCCGCCGCCGAAGGTTTCATTTTTCTCTCCGCTCTTTTCACCGGCAGAATTTATTTCCGCCTCGCCCAACACGATGGCTACCAAGCCATGGAACGCCGGCTCTGGTCGCGTACCGTGCGCCTCTACTGTTATCACGCGCTGCTGCTGACCTTCGCATTTCTGGTCGCAGTGCCCACTGCCGAACGTGGCGATCGCCCCGGTCTGCACAATCTTCTCGATTTTTATTTCATGGCCGGCCCCAAGCGCGCCGTCATCGAAGCTTTCTTGCTCATCTATCGCCCGCCGCTGCTCGATATTTTGCCGATGTACATCATCTTTCTGATGTTCACCTCTGCCGCTCTGCTTCTCGCGCGCAAAATCGGTTGGAAGCCCATCCTCTGGACAGGTTTCTCCCTCTGGGCGCTAGCGCAATTCGGCCTGCGCGCTGATGCATATAAAGTCGCGGCGAAAGTCATCCCCGCGCACATTCCTCTGAACGAAATGGGCGCCTTCGATCTGTGGGCTTGGCAATTTCTGTGGATCGTGGGCGTGTGGCTCGGCGTCCGCTGGGCGCAGAATAATCTGCCAATTGAAAAATGGGCGAAGCGCGCCGTAATTCCTGCGGTAGTAATCGCTGTAGTCTGTTTTGTGCTGCGCCGCGCCATCGAACACGGCCTGCAACTCGGCCCCACGGAATTCCTCTTCGACAAATGGCACCTGGGTCCGCTGCGCGTGGTGGATTTCACCGCAGTGGCCGCGCTGCTGATCGTCACGCAATCGCTGTGGAAGTTCCTGGCGGTGAGGCCGCTGGTGTTGATGGGTCAATCGTCCCTGCAAGTATTTTGCGTGCACCTGCTCTGCTGCTTCGCCGGCCTCACACTGCTCGGCAATGCATCCAGAATCAGCGGCTGGCGCCAGGCAGAATTACTCACCGCGACATTCGCCGCCATGCTATTCACCGCGAAACTCTTCTCGAAGAGCGAAGCCAAGCATGAACGCAAACCAAATCCGGATAGCACTCCGGAAGGAAGCGCGCGAATTACCCAGACAACGTTGTTGCTCTTGGATAAAAAATCTAAAGAAGCGGAACAACCTCGCTGAGCATCGCCCGACTCGCGGCCGGACCCATCTCGTAAGTGCCAGACTCGGAAGGGCAGCGCTTCAGTGCTGCCGTCAAGCTCCGCCAAGGAAAGTTACGTGTCATCCCGCCTGCCCTGAGCGGATTCCGCGAAGGGAACGCAGTCGCCCCCTTTTGCTTTCCCGTTCCGCACTCGCGGGACGGGACGGGCGCGGGATGGACAGAGGCCTGCCTGCCGCAGGCAGCGATCTGCTTTCTGTGGAACCTTCGACTTACTCTCGGACCAACTGATTTGCTGAGCGCTCGCCGCACCACACCGAGTCTCAGCGCCGTAGGCGCTGCACAACTTTTCCCGGGCCGGAAGGCCTGGGGAAAATCGCAAAGAAAATCCGGAGCGCCGTAGGTGCAACACAAGCCGCGCCACTAATCACCCTACTCACACCGCAACGCAACCATCGGATCCACGCGCACAGCCCGCCGCGCCGGCACATAACAGCCGAGCGCCGCCACAATCACCAGCAGCAACGACGCCGAAACATAAGCCAGGGGATCCAAAGCACCGGTATTCACCAGCAAAGTCGAGAGAAAACGCGAAAGCCCCGCCGCCAACCCCACGCCAATCGCCAAGCCCGCCACCACCAGTTTCAATCCGTACCCAATCACCATCCCGAAAATATTCTGTTTCTGCGCCCCCAACGCAATCCGCACCGCAATCTCATGAATCCGCTGGTTCACCGCGTAAGAAATCACTCCGTACATCCCCACCACCGCCAGCAGCAAACTCAATCCACCCAGCGCTCCCGCAAAAGTAGCCGCAATGCGCATGAAGAAATATCCGTTCCCGCCCTCGAGCGACTCCGTCATCGGCATCACGTCAAACACCGGAAGATTCGGATCCAGCATATGCACCTGCGCCTGCACCTGCCGCGCGATATCCCCAGCCGGCAGCAAGCTGCGAATGTGTAGCACCCGCACAGAAGAATAATTTTGCGTCAACGGAACATAGTAATAAGGTCCAGGATCCTCCGCGATAAAAACGCCCTTGCTATATCGCGCCACGCCCACTACCTCAATGTCCGGCGCGTCGTCCATCCCGCGCCGGAAGTGATGTCCGATCGCGTCCTGTCCCGGCCAAAGTTTCGCCGCCAGATATTCGTTCACCACAGCCACCAGCTGCGTCGAACTCTGGTCGCGCTCGTCAATCGCCCGCCCGCGAATGATTTCAATCCCCATCGTGCGGAAATAATCCGCATCCACCTTGTTGAAGCCCACCGTCGGCACCTGGCTAGCCGGCACGCCGTGCTGCGATTCATTCCACAAAGGATTGCGCCCCGCCGTGTAGTAGCCCATCGGCACCGAATAAGCGAACGCTGCGGATTCCACTCCCGGCAACGCGCGCACGCGGCTACCAAGCAGGCGATAAAAATTCGTGCCGCGCTGTTCGTCGTACCCCAACTCATGCACGTCCATCGTCAGATTCAGCAAATACTCCGGTTTAAATCCCAGATCAGCTTTTTGCGCATGCTGCAAACTCCGCAAAAATAGTCCCGCCATAATCAATACCACCAGCGACCCCGCCGTCTGCGCCACCACCAACATGCTGCGTACGCGATTGTGTGCGACTCCACCAGTCCCACTGCGCCCGCTTTCGCGCAACGTGTCGTTCAAATCCACCCGCGTCGCCCGCCACGCCGGCACCAAACCTGCCAGCAGCCCCGAAATCGTAGCCAGCGACCCGACAAACAAAAACATCCGCCAATCAAAAGGCTGCGAGGTGCGCAAAGCCATATCGCCCGGCAGACGAATGCTCTCCACCCATTTCATCAACCACAATCCAATCACCGCGCCGCCCACTGCCCCCAGCGCCGAAAGCAGCAGACTCTCCGTCAGCAGCTGCCGAAACAGTCGCAGCCGCCCTGCTCCCAAAGAAGCCCGCACCGCCATTTCCTTCGCGCGAATCGATGCCCGCGATAGCAGCAGGTTGGTCACATTCACGCAAGTCACTACCATCACCAAACCCACCAGGCACATGAAGACCGAAGCGATCACCGGCCAGAAACTCGCCGACGCCGCTTCCGGCCGCGCCAACTTTTCCGGAATCAAATCCATCTTCAATCCCGCATCCGCTTGCGGATACTCTCGCGCCAGATTGTCCGCAATCACCTGCAGCGAAGCGCTGGCCTGGGCCATCGAAACGCCTGGTTTCAAATGTGCCAGCACGCGCAACTGCCGCTGCGTGCGGTCCGTCAGAATGTCCACCGCCCCAGCGCTGCTTGCAAACATCCCCAGCGGCGCATAGACTTCCGAATCCACAATATAAAAAGTCCCGAAAAATGGTTTTGGCGCCACTCCAATAATCGTCACCGGCTGCCCATTCAAGTTCACGCTCTTGCCCACCACCGCAGGATCTCCATTGAACCGCCGCTGCCAGTACGCGTACCCCAGCACGATCACCGGATCAGCGCCCGCGGTCTCGCCCTCGCTCGGCAGAAAAAGCCGCCCCAGCGCCGGCTGCACGCCCAACATCGAAAAATAATTTCCCTGTGCAAAAGTGACGAACACACGTTCGCTGCGCTCGCCCGTGCTCAACCCCGCGAAATTCACCAGAAACGCCGTCATGTCGGAAGTCACTTCGCTGTGCGCTTCGAAATCCCGCTAATCTGCGTTGGAGACCTCGTGCGGAAAAGCGGCTTTGGGATCCTCATAAGCCATCACGATCAGCCGCCCCGAATCTCTCACCGGCAGCGGTCTGAACAAATATGAATTCACCACGCTGAACACAGCCGTGTTCGCGCCAATGCCCAGCGCTAGCGTCAAAATTACCACCGCGCTGAACCCCGGATTCTTCCGCAACATCCGCAGCGCTACCCGAATGTCCTGAATCAACGTCCCCATGGTGCCTCCAAAATGTTGGTCGAGAATTCAGCGAACGCAGCTAACGCGGGAAATGGCCTAGCCCATTCGGAGCATCTTCAGTTCCAATTTGGCCGTCACGCATGGCGCTGATCACATTTGAGTTATTTCAACACTGAGGAATCATGCCCAAGCGAAGATGTCCGCAGGTGGGACGCGCCGTAGCGTGAATGAACACACCGCAGAGGAACTATTCGTGGCACAGCCCTGCCCGCCGCAGGAGGGCACTCCAGGCTGTGCGCCGCGGTCCGGCATAGCACGCCTTCATTCGATTCGCCGCCCCGTATGCACCAGAACCGGCGAGCCTTCAGCAACAAAAGCGGAATCGGGCGGACGCCGCAGAATATCGCCGAAACCAGAGCCATATAATGCCGCGCCGTCGCCCTCAAACCTCGCGTTCGTGCTCACCCACACACGCCACGGTTCATGCGACACGCGGTACTCGATCGTCTCGCTCGGGATCTTTGCCGAGTAACCCCAGTAATGCTCGGTGATGAAATTTTCAATCGAGCCTTCAGCCACCCGCGCTGGTTCGCCGCGCGCTTCAGCGCTCAAACGAAAAGGCCCGCCACGCCATTTCCAACTATATTCCGCCGATATGCCGCCCGCGCCCCGTTCGATGAGATGCTCCATCGGGCAAGCCTCATATTTTTCGCCGTACATCAGCCGCGCCAGCCCAGCGATCGCGGCGCGCGGCACCAACTCACGAATAAAGACGACTCCCCGCCTGATTTCGCCTCCCTCGCGCCGCCGCACATAAAAACGCAAATTCACTTCGTCGAAATTGCTGTGGAAGGGGACTGCCAGGAATCCATAAAGCTTGGTGCGCAGGAACTGAAACCCCACGAGGCTTACAAATGTCCGGCCCGCAAACGCATCCAACTCAACTCCCCGAGGAACGTACTGCCGTAAAATCTCCGGCTCAACTTCGTAGTTCAACATCACCAGGTCCCGCCAATCTGCCGACAAAAAGACGCGCCGCTCCGCCATCAATACCCAACAGTGAAGCGCTGTCCCTGAAATTGAGGTTTTTCGATCTCATCCACCACGGCCACCGCGAAATCCTCGGCAGAAATGTAGCTCTTGCCCTTATCGTCCATCAGCAATTGATCCGTCCCGGTACGATAATGTCCCGTCCGCGTGCCTGGCGCGATCAACGCCGCGGGGCTTATCGCCGTCCAGTCGAATTCCGCCATTCCCGCCTTGCGAAAAACCTCCAGCGCCTCGCGATGCGCCAGCGCAATCGCTTTCCACTCCGCGGGGAAGTCCGGCGCATCTACCAACTGCACGCCAGGCTTCACTTCCAGGGTTCCTGCGCCGCTAACCACGATCAACCGAATTGGTTCCACGCGCGTCAACGCCTCGATCAATGAATGCGCCGCCTTCACCTCCAGATTCGAGTCGCCCTTTCCCGGACCGTACGCGCTCACCACCACGTCATGATCCACCGCCGCTGCGGCCACCGTCTCCGGCTTAAAAATGTCGCCGGTGTGATAATCCAATTCCGCGCGATGCTCCCCGGTGCCAGAATTCTCGCGCACCAGGCACGTCACGTGGTGTCCCCGATCGAGAGCTTCATGTAGGATGCGCTGCCCAATCATTCCGCTCGACCCGATCAGCATAATTTTCTTCATGGAATCGTCCTTTACTCCCGTGCTTGCTGCGCTCCAGCATCCACGAGTCTGAGATTGGCCAATCGGTATAATCGTGTGAGCTTCAAATCGCGCTCGCGCGCCGCGCTGCGATCACAGTATCAGAAGACACCCATTGAGCTCCGGCCTGCCGGAAGGGAATCACGCGCTACCCCAATCCCGCTTCCGCTGCGCTGATCGAATCATAGGTGTCAAACAGCGGCGCGATCCCCGTCAAATGCAACACGTTGTGCACGCGATGATTCAATCCCACCAGCGCCAATTTCCGCCCCGTCTTGTGGCAGGAAACGAACGCACGAACCAGCGCCCCCACCGCCATCGAATCCACCATCGGCACGTCCGTCAAATCCAGGATCAATCGCGGCGCATCTGCCGCCGCCACCGCATCCACAAAAATCGCCGAAGCCCCGGACGTGAACGCACCCTTCAACTCCAAAATCTGCAGGCCGGCACGGCTGCTCGGCTGCGAAACCACACGGAACGATTCAGGCGACATGCCGCGCATTCTATTCCACATTCATCGCGCGAAGCAACGAACCTCGGGTGCACTTACTCTCTTTCCGTTCGCGCGCGGGCGTCCCGCGCCGTCCGCAATCAACGGTTGGAAACGCGCAAGTTTCCGTTTATATTGCTCCGGAAAATCCCTCGCACCATGCTCCGCCAAAGCGTTGGGAAAAAAGAGGGCGCATGAAATTACGAACCTTAATCCCGTGCATTCTCGGTTTCGCACTGGCATTCACCGCCGCGGGCGACACGCTTCGCCTCACCAACGGCCAGGTAATCTACGGCCAATTCGTCACCCGCACGCCGCAAGGAATTCAATTCACTGGACCAGACGGAATCACGAACGCTTATCCCCCCGACCAAGTCGCCTCGCTCACCTTCGGTCCCGTGCCCGCGCCGCCGCGGCAGCCGCCCCAATCCGCGCAAATCGTGACGATCCCTGCTGGCACCGTCATCCTGGTCCAAACTACTGACGCACTCGACACCGAGTACACCGAAACCGGCCAGGTATTTTCCGCCACGCTCACCACCAATCTCGCCTTCAACGGCTACGCGGTCGCAAATCAGGGGGCGCCCGTTTACGGCCAGGTGGTGCTCGCAAATTCCGCCGGCCGCGCCACCGGCCGCTCGAAATTAATCCTCCAGCTGACGCAACTCGTCATCAACGGCAATCCGTATCCCATCGTCACCGATACTTTTGACACCGAAGGCAAAAGCTCCACCCACCGTTCGGCGTGGCGCCTGTTCGGCGGCGCGGGATTGGGTGCAGCCATCGGCGCCATCGCAGGAAATGCAGGAATGGGCGCGGCAATTGGCGCAGTCGCAGGCGGCATAGGTTCAGTGGTGCAAAAAGGCAAACAAATTGAGATCCCCGCCGAAACCCAATTGCAATTCACGTTGCAACAACCAATAACGCTCCCGGCCCTGCCTAATTCTTATTAGTGGACCGCCGGCGCATCTACATCTGCGCCACATTGACGGGCACGACGAAAGACTCAGGACACAAAAAAGTTTCGGAGGAACGCATGAGCATTCGATTTGCAGCACTCGCGCTAGCTCTCATACTCGCACTCGCAGCCAACGTCCCCGGCCTCGCCGCGCAGCAAACTTCCGCGCAGGGAACTCACGTTCAAGATTCCGCCCGCAGTAAGGAACTCAACACCCAGGCCTACATCCAACTCCTGCACGCCGACCTCAGCGCCAAAAAAGAACGGATCGTCCGCGAGACCATGCAGCTCAACGACCAGCAAGCCGCGATCTTCTGGCCCATCTATCGCCAATATCAAGCCGAACAATCCAAGCTGATCACCGATAAGCTTGCCATCGTCAACGACTACTCCGGCAATTTCTCCGCTATGACCGACGATAGAGCCGATCAACTCGCCCAGCAGCTGATGCAAATCGACGAAAAACGCATGGCCCTCCGCGAGAAATATTACGCCACCATGAAAAAAGCCCTATCCCCGATCCTAGCCGTCCGCTTTTTTCAGGTAGAACAGCAACTCCAACTCATCGTGGATCTGCAAATCGCCGCCAACCTCCCCATCGTCGAACAAAACGATTCCCAATAATCACGCCCAGGGGTTTTTTGCAGCGGGTAGCGGCGTTGCTTGTGAATCGCCCCACAGCGCGATTCATCCTGAGATCCCGCGGTGCGGGATTGAAGGGCTGCGCCCTACCTCGCCCAGGCGTCAACCAGGACGAGGTGCCGTTGGGGGCACGGCATGCCGTGGCCGCTTTCACCGCGCCGCGACACACCCGTCTCGCATCGCAATCTAACGCAAATTTATTTCATCGCAGGAAACTACAAACAGTCACACAACGAGGACTTTACAACTTCGCTTCAGGTGGCGCCGGCGTCGCGGCCGTATTCACCGCTTCGTTCTCCGTATCATAAATCTCAAACACCTTGATCAACCGCGTCAATTCCAGCACTTCCCGCGGATGCTTATTCAACCCATACAATGCGAACGTATTCTTCAAAGTGCGCGCCAGTTTCAATCCTTCCACCAGCGATGCCACGCCAGCGCTGTCAATGTAATTCACCCCGGACATATTCACGATCACCCGCTCCGTGCCCTTCTTGTTCAGCGCATCCATCAACACTTTACGAATCTCCGGCGAATTATAAAGTGTCACGTCGCCGTTGATGTCCACGATGGTCGCGTGCCCGGATTGTCGTGTGGAAATATTCACGAAAAATGGTCCGTGCTGTCTGCTACCGCCGCGCCCACAGGCCTATGCCCGCAAACGCGCCATGCGAAGCCGCAAATAATTAAATAAAACGCCACGAAGCCTGAACGGGTAGGGGCAACCCTAGGCCTTCTGCAACATCACATCCGTGGACTGAACCACTACCGCAACCGTGTCGCCAACTTGCAAATTCATTTCTTCCACGCTGCGGCGCGAAATCACGCTTTCGACCAGGTGTTCGCCTACCGAGACCACCACGTGCGCCATCAGATCGCCGATCTGCAATTCCTCGATCTTGCCAATCAGGCGGTTGCGTGCCGAAATTCTCATGCCGGGATGATACCTTGAGCGCACGAACCTGTCGAGGACGAGATTGCACGCGCAATCATTTTTTGCCAGCCCGCCTATTTTTCGATCGTTCCTGGGCGTGTTCCTTAGCGTGTTGCTTAGAATATTCTAATAACACGATCCCACTCCCGTATACCTTGTGCCCCGTCAACTTTAGCGTGGCCATTTTCGCCGGAGCAGGAAGCAGCGGAATCCCTCCGCCCAGCAGCACCGGGATCACCGCCACCTCCACAGTATCCACCAACCCCATGTCCAGAAAACTGCGGAACAGCAATCCGCCGCCGAATAACCATATGTCCTTGCCCGGCTTCACGCGCAGCGCGGCCACGATTTCTTTTTCCTTCCCGGCCACAATCGTCACGTCCGGAAAGCCGCACTGCTGCAGCTTGTGCGAAAACACGATGATCTTCATCCCCGGCACCGATGCCTGTCCGTGTTCCACCATGAACTCGAACGTCCCGCGTCCCACCAGTAAAGTGTCGAACTGCTGGAAGAGGGCTCCGAAGTCAATTTCCGGATCGCGGATGATCCAGTCGAACTCCCCGTGCGGCCCCGCGATGTACCCATCCAAACTCATCGCAACCCGATATCGAATCCGTCGCACAGCCACCTCCCGCACTCACGAGTTCCTGCAGCACCGGAATTATCCGCCGCGACCGCAAAATCCGCCACAATCCAGGTTGTCGGATTTCGTTCCGCGCCTTCCGACTGCCGTCTAAGCGCCCTGTAACTTATTACTTAGCCACCCCCGGCCTCCGCAATATCTCTAACGGCACACCCCGCCGCTAACCGTTGAGAACCCACCACATACTTGCTACCGTTGTAAGGTGTCCATCCATCCAGACGACCTGCCGCCGCAGAATCGCCGTCGCAGCAAGCGCGTACACGTGCGCATTCCCGTTTTGGTACGCCTCCAGGACTCCAAGAAAAATTCCGTCGAAGAAAAGACCCATACCATAATCGTCAATTCTCATGGCGCGCTGATCCTGCTCGCCACCAAGGTAAACGTCCAGCAAATCGTCCGCGTCGAGAACGTTAACACCAAGGAAGAGCTGCTCTGCCGCGTAGCCTGCCTGGGCTCCAGCTTCATGGGTAAAACCCAAGTAGCCATCGAATTCATCATGCCCGCCCCAAAATTCTGGCGCGATCGTCCCGCCGCCGAACCCACACCAGCCCGCCGCTGAGTCCATGCATCCCGGAACGCGATCCGCGCTCGCGTCTCGCCGCGACAACTTTATTAAATCGTGTTAGAATAAGTCTTCCGCTCTTCGAGTTTTGCAGTGCTTGCGCGCCTCCCTGAGCGTGTTTTGGCGTCCCGGCACCGCGCGTTCCTTTTCCTTTCGCGGCACGAATGCAGATTCAGTCTGGGGTTTGCGCTGGTCTTACACCGATGCGATGGTTGTGCTTTGCTCGGGGGAGAATTACCATGAAAAATCTCTTTGTCGGCAATATGAGCTTCCAGACCACGACGGAAGATCTCCGCGCGCTCTTCGAGCCCTTCGGCCAACTCGCCCGCGTGCATGTCGCCACCGATCGAGAAACTGGGCGGGCCCGCGGCTTCGGTTTCGTCGAAATGCCCAACGATGCCGAAGCAGCCAAAGCCATCGCCGCGCTCGATGGCAAAGATGTAGGCGGCCGCAACCTCAAAGTAAACGAAGCCCGCCCGAAAGAAGCCGGCGGCAGCGGTCCGCGCGGCCCCCGTGGTGGCAGCGGAAGCGGCGGCGGTGATCGTGGTGGCAAAGATGACAATCGCGGCAATAGCGGAGGCCCACGCGGCGGCAATAGTGGCGGCGGCCGCAAAGAAAGATTCTCAAACGAGGATTATCGCGAAGTTGCGCGCCAGCCGCGCGAGCCTCGCTGGTAACACCCCGCATCCCGCGCATGTCGCGGGACGCGAATTCGTCCATAACTTCTACCCCTTCAGGAGATCTTAATGACGACAACATTTAAGAAGCGGCAAAAGGAAATGAAGCGCCAGGATAAAGCTCGCGCCAAGGCAGAACGGCGCCTCGAGAAAAAAGTTGATGGAGTTCCCGGCGGCGTCTCCGACGACGGCATCGCCTGGGACGAGGGCGTTGGCACTCCCGGCGGCCTCCGCGTCCCGGAATTTCTGGACACGCCCGAAGACGGCAGCGAGCCCGAAACCCAACACTAGCCCATCCCACGACCCCGAGCCCGCGCGCTCTGTCGCTCCCGTCGCAACACACATTCGGATGTCTCTCGAAGTGTCCCCGCACTACCCCATTTCTAAATCGCCACCGGCCGGATTTTGATTTTGTGAATTGCGCTGCAACGAGATTCATCCTGAGAACCCGCAGCGAGGGATCGAAGGCTGCGGCCGCCTGCTTTCCGGCTGGGCGTCTTTGACGTTGTCGTTGAATCTGTATCGTGGGAACTCCAATCTCCTGGTTGACGTACCTGTGCCGCAATCCCGCACCCCGTTTTCCGGGCACAGCCCTGCCTGCGGCAGGCACTCCTGGCTGTGGGTCCTCGCTGTCGAACTTGCACTGCGCCGGTATCTTTCTCTGAGTTCTCCCCCCTTTCTCTGTGTCCCAGGCGTTAAATCTTTTGGCTCTCTCCGCGCCCTCCACGCCTCTGCGGTAATCTTTCGCTATTGCCTCCGCCCTTACCTCCAAGCGCAAAACCGCAACTCCCCGCGCATCGCTGGCTTGAATCACGTGTTATACTCACCCTTCGGCGCAATCCACGCGGTCCCTGTTCTCCGCCGTCCAGGCAGTCAAAGTTTCGCAGCGCATAAGGAGCACCGGAATGGGCATTGAATTTCAAGAATTGTTCAGCTGGATGCGCCGCCGCAAAGTTTTCGCCACCCTCCTGGTCGTCTGCACTCTCGCCATCGGCATCATGATCGGCACGATTATTTCCGGCCACGTGCAGGCCACTCACGACCAGACCGCCACCGGCGCCACGCTCCTCGCCGTGCCCGATCCCGTCGTACTCTCGAACGCTTTCTCCTCCATCTCCAAGAAACTCGGTCCCGCCGTCGTCAACATCTCCACCACCCAAGTTATCGAAAAGCCCAAGGGCGGCAACAAGACCCCCAAAAAATTCGGCGATCCGTTCCAGGATTTCTTCGATCGCTTCTTTGACCAGCCCGACAACAGCCCCGACGCCGAACGCAGCCTCGGCTCCGGCGTAATCGTGGACAAAAAAGGTTTCATCCTCACCAACGATCACGTAATTGACCAAGCCACCAAAATTCAAGTAACGCTAGACGGCGACGCCACCAAATACAACGCCCGCGTCATCGGCTTCGATAAAGACACCGACCTGGCCGTAGTAAAAATTGAAGCCGACCACGAACTTCCCGTCGCCAAGCTCGGCAATTCCGACGGCGTGCAAGTCGGCGACTGGGTTCTCGCCATTGGCAGCCCCTTCGGTCTGAATTCCACCGTCACTGCAGGAATCATCAGTGCGAAAGACCGCTCCAACGTCGGCCACCAATTTCAGCGCTTCATTCAGACCGACGCCGCCATCAATCCCGGCAATTCCGGCGGCCCGCTCGTCAATATGGCTGGCGAAGTGATCGGCATCAACACCGCGATCTACACAGGCAGTCGTGGATTCGAGGGAGTGGGTTTCGCGCTGCCTTCCACCACCGTCATCAACGTTTACAATCAGCTCATCACCAACGGAAAAGTTACTCGTGGTTCCATCGGCATCACTTTCCAGGAAGATCGCAGCAATAATCCCGTGCTCATGAAAGAGCTCGGCGTGCCCTACGGCATCGTCGTCGAAGCAGTCGAGCCGGGCAGCCCCGCCGATAAAGCCGGCCTGCAACCCGGCGATGTCATCACCAATGTCAACGGCCAACCGGTACACACCGGCGCGGATCTCGTAAATCCCATCGCGGAAACCGTCATCGGCCAAACCGTGCAGGTGCGCTACGTTCGCAACAAACAGACGAAAGACGTCGCGCTCCTCGTCGCCGACCGTTCCAAGATTTTCCCGCAGGTCGCCCAGGCCGCTGAAGATCAGCCCGATGAGTCAGACACGCCCGGCCAGCTCGGCCTGCACGTCGAAGAGCTGACGCCCGATCTTTCGCGCAAGCTCGGCATGTCCAAAATCACCGGCGTAGTAGTCACCGAGGTCGAACCGGCCAGCTTCGCCGAAGATGTGGACTTCTCCCGCGGCGACGTAATCACCGAAATCAATCACGTCCCCGTCAACAACCTGGCCGACTACAAAGCCGAAATGGCCAAGCTCCATCCCGGCTCAGACGTTCTGTTCAAAGTAGCCCGCCACAGCGACAGCGACCGCGTCCTAACATTGTTCTTGGCCGGCGCAGTCCCAACAATCCTCGCGCAGTAAGACTCACCGGCGCGCGATCGGCATTCGTGGCACGGCAACTCTTGGCTGTGCACTGTTGACGTTGTCGTTGAATCTGTAGCGGCCGTCTTCAGACCGCCAGCCTCGGAATTTTCTTGTGACACCGACGCGTTGCGATTATTCTCTTTCCTGCGCGCTCTGCGTCTCAGCGATATATCTTCCTGCCTTCTCAGACTTTAGTCCGCCTTTCCTCCGTGCGCTCTGTCTTAGATCTTTGCTCGCGCACGAGCAAGATTCGATCCGTCAATACCCGCCCGCTTTCCGCACCGTCTCCGGATCATTCAAATTCAAAATCACTCCCTCCTCCTCCGTCTCCACTTCCGCCACCTCCGCCGCATGATTCCAAACCACCTGCCTCGCGCCGACTTCCGCCGAAGCCGCTAGCAAGTCGTCATACAACGCCGCTCGAAAAATCACCGGATGCCCGCGCCGCCCCCCGTACTTCGGCAAAACGATCATTTTTCCACTCGACTCAAACGCCGCAATCAACCGCCCCACCAAATCCGCCGAAATCAACGGGTGATCCACCGGACAAACTAAAATCCCGTCCGTAGCCCCCGCCGGCAAACTCCGTATCGCCGCATGAATCGAAGAAAGCTGTCCCTTCGGCCAATCGCCATTCACCACGATCCACGCCGGATCAATTTTCAACTGCGCGCGAATCCCTTCCGCACCAGCCCCCAACACCACGCGCGTAATCCCCACTCGCGCATGACGAGTTGCCGCAATCAAATGTTCTACGAAGGTCGAACCTTGGAAGGGAACCAGCGCCTTAGGCTGGCCCATCCGCTTGGATTCTCCGGCAGCGAGGATCGCGGCGGCCAGCATGGCAGGTCAATCGCCCAGCAGTTGCGCAGCTTCAGAAATATTGATGGATTTATTCGGCAGCGCAGCCGCATTCCGCCGCACCGCAATCAATTCCGCCGTAATGCTCACGGCAATTTCTTCGGGAGTCAGCGCCCCAATATCCAATCCCACCGGCGCGTGCACCCGCTCGAACTGCGCCGCGGAAAATCCTTCATTCTCCAGCGCTTTGTACACCGCAATCACTTTGCGCTTGCTGCCCATCATCCCGATATAACGCGGCGTGAATCCGCGCGCCTCACTCCCGACGGCCCACGCCAGCACGCGCATATCGCCGCTATGTCCGCGCGTCACAATCAACAAATAGGAGGACGACGTCGGTTGAATTTTTTCAAACGCCTCGTCGTAAGAGGTAAAAATCTCGCACGCCATCGGAAAGCGCTCGGCGTTCGCAAAATTCTCGCGATCATCCACAATCGCAATCTTGAATCCCGCCTGATGCGCCAATGGTGCTACCGCGGTCGAAACGTGCCCGCCGCCAAAAATATATAGCGTCGGCTGCGGCAGCACTGGCTCCACAAAAATTTCCAAGGTCCCTCCGCAGATCAACCCCGCGTCGTACTGCGCGTCATGATTCAAATTGAAAACCATCTTCCGCGGCTGTTCCGTCACGATCACTTCCTTAGCCGCCGCCCAGACGTCCGCCTCCACGCACCCTCCGCCCACCGTCCCCATAATCGACCCATCATCCCGCACCAGCATCCGCGAGCTCTCGTAGCTGGGAATGGACCCGTTCGTGTGCACAATAGTAGCCAGCGCCCCGCGCTCGCCCGCCCGCCGCATCCTCACCACTTCTTCAAATATATCCATCGCGCCACACAACTATAAGATAACGCACACCACTACGCCGAGGGTAAGCAAACTTTCACTACAGGAGGTCCAACGTGAAGGCCGTCGAAGAAGTTTCGCTTGATCGACGAAGGGAGCGCGACTCGAAATATTCCCCAAGCCCCGCTCGCAAATCCCCACTAAATTGTTCGCCACGTGCTCTACGCCGATTTCGCCACCAGGTTTTGTCCGCCACCCACTCCGCCCGTCCGTTCCGTCGGCGTCTCGAACACCGTCGGCTGCGCGCACAATGTCACCGCTGCAGAAATCTGCAGCACTTCGTATTGCATTGTGTGCTGCCACATTTGAAATGCGTCCTTCTCCTGCTGCACCTCCGCCAGGTTGCGATTCATCCGTTCGATGAACTGCCGCGTTACCCGCTCCATTTCCGCCTGCAACTGCGTATTTTCCTCCGCGCGCCGCGACCAATACTCCTCGAATTTCTTGCGCTGCTCCACTTCGTAAGCGGCCACGGCCGCCTGGCGTTGCGCTGCGTCCTGCAGCACATCGCTCAGCGGAATTCCCGCCGCACTCAACGCCATCAGCACCGAAGCGCGCTTCACCTCGTCGCCCAGTCCCCGCAGGTGATCGCTCCGCAACATCTCCACCACCTTGGTGATGCTGTAGCCCATTCGCGGCGCCACGATCCCCGCCGTTCGGTAAATATCCTCCAGCGGCGACAGATCTCCCCGCACCGTCGCCAGCGCCTCGGCTCCGCCAATCCCGGCCGACCCGTTGCGTCCGTTAGCGCTATCTTTTTGCTGGCGCCGGTTTCCCAGATTGAGCCATCTGTTTGGCATGTCTACTCTCTCTTCGAAGAACGATGTTGTTCGGTTTTGATACTGCAAGCCTGGACCCGCAGGATCGCGATCGGTTAACGGGCGCAGCATATAATCACGCGCAATTTCGCAGCCAATCGCGGACTCATAAATTTCTGCCGGCGGAGACGTAATCCGCTTCAGCGGCAGTGGTACCCCTTTGGGAATCGCGCTCAGCGCACCCCTGCGAATCGCTGGCCGTTGCGATGGATTACGCTGGACGATTTCAGTTGCGAAAGGCGGGAGGGCCGGAGCCCGTACTTCGCGCACGCTGAGTGCTTCCGCTGGACGCACGCGGGGCGAACCAATCCGAAGTGAGGGTGTCATTTCCACCTTTCGCGGGTTCACAGGGTTCAACGACGACGCGATTCTCACCGGCGCTGGCCGCACAACCTGGTCGCGCCGCATGCCCACGACGTATTCACCGTCTTCGCCGCGACACCATTTAATCGTCCCCGAAAAATCGTCCTGGCACCAACTCACATGAATCTTTGTTCCGGCCTCGATTGGCACTTGCAGCCGAAAACACGCTCCCGAAGGCGACGTATCCTTAATTGTTGCACTCGCGCTGTGGATTGTTTCGTCCCGGGCCTCCCACGAAACCTTGACGACAGCCATCATCGCCTTCCTCGGCTCGTCCACCGCTCGGGTCGCGCGATCCATTCCAATCATATCGGCAGAAAAACGCCGCCCTTCAGCCTATTCCCAATCCGCAATCAAAATAGTTTTCTAATCTTCAGTAGTCGACCCACACCCCGCGCAGAAGTAGCGTCGCGGCTCAGGCATTGGGCGAAGTCAAGGTTTCAATGCGGAACAATCGGTGCGAGTTTGGAATTCGATGATGGAGCTTCGACACCGCCGGGCGGTCACTCTGCCGGCAACTGCACCCACGCCAACCCAAAAATCACGAAGGCTACCGTCAAACAAAAGCTCGGCGCCGCGAAAAAATACCTTAGCGAGACCGCCGTCATCACCGCCAGCCAAATTACGTTCACCAGTGCCACGCGTTTCAACAATCCCAGCCGCTCTCGCACTAGCACTAGGTCCAACGCACCCAGCCCCCACACCCCCAGCATGAAAGAAATGCTAAACCCGCGCATCAGGTTCTCCATGCTGCGGCTCGATCCCATCAGATTGAATTTGTAGCTGCTCATCAACTGCAGCAGCTGCCGTTCCGTATCATTGGCCGGAACCATTTTCGCGAAAAGCGAGAGCGCGTGCACCAGCCCCAGCGCCACCAGCGCCATCCCACCCGCCGTAAATAAACGCCTGCCCGATTTGTCATTCATGGCCGCACCTTATAGCACGAACCGCGAACTTCCCGCATCAGCTCCTCAAATTACTGTGAAACGTTTTCCTGTACAGCGTCACTACTGAACGAAAAGGAGCCACCATGTATTTGCTGATCGCCCTGCTTTTCATCGCCGTAGCCTACGAAGCCTCTGAAGCTTTAAATCGCCTAGCCAACCTACCCACGACCGACCCGCGCTCCTACTTCTCCAGCCCCTCGCCCACTTCGAAATAAAACCGGTAGTGCTTCCGGCACCCAGGATTAAACCCCGCCCCACACTGCGGGCAACGCGACTCGCACTCCATATACCGCCGCACGCTCAACTCCATGCCGCAAGCCCCGCAAAGTATCGCAGCCGTATCCCACTCGCTCGCCGGCCAAACCTCAATCGCGTGCCCCGCCAACTCGATATGACAATCCTTGCAAGCGTAATATTCCCCGCAGCATTTCATCTTGATCGCAATGATGTCCGTCGCGCCGTGATAATGCCCGCAGCGTGTTCGCGCATCCACATCCACGCCGCGCACCTGTGGTAAATTCCTATTCATGTTCCCCCTGCCCAGCCAGCCTACCGCACCCGAGCAATCCAATCAGCCCGCCCCCAGCGTATATATAGTCAGGGGGCGAACTCTCTCGCGCAACAACGTCCCCCGCTTCCACGTGCACCAGCCATGCTCATCTACTTACTAGCATTTGTCGGCGGCGTCTTCACCATCCTCAGCCCCTGCATCCTTCCGGTGCTGCCGTTCGTCTTCGCCCACGCCGACCGCCCCTTCCGCCGCGCCGGACTGCCTCTACTCCTCGGCATGGCGCTGACATTTTCGCTCGTCGCCACCGCCGCAGCCTACGGCGGCCACTGGGTAGTCCGCCTGAACCAAGGTGGACGCTACCTCGCCATGTTCGTCTTCCTAATCCTCGGCCTCACGCTGCTTTTTCCAGAGTTCGCCGAAGCTCTCACTCGTCCGCTAGTCCGCGTCGGCAGTCGTCTGCAAGGCGCCCCCACAACGGAAACCAGCGCCAGCAAATCTTTCCTGCTCGGAATTTCCACTGGTCTGCTCTGGGCCCCATGCGCAGGACCCATCCTCGGCCTCATCCTAACCGGAGCCGCAATCCAGGGCCCCGGCGCGCGCTCGTCGTTCTTGTTATTATCTTACGCGCTAGGCGCGGCCACTTCGCTCGGCGTCGCACTCTTCGCCGGAAAAAAGGTGTTCTCCACCATGAAGCATTCTCTGCGTTTCGATATCTGGATCCGCCGCGCGCTCGGCGCAGCAGTAATCATTGGAGTAGTCGCTATCGCGCTAGGCTGGGACACCAATCTGCTCGTGAAATTTTCCTTCGTCAACACCGCCACAGCCGAAGAACATCTGATCCACGCGCTCGGCGCGCCGAAGCTCGCACCAATGAACATCAGCGCGGCCGAGCCGCAACCAGTTCTGCCCGATGAAGGCCCCATGCCGGAACTAAACGGCGCCGTCGCCTGGCTCAACTCGCCACCGCTAACCCGCGAGCAACTCCGCGGCAAAGTCGTCGTCATAGATTTCTGGACGTACTCCTGCATCAACTGCCTCCGCGCGCTCCCTTACGTAGAAGGCTGGGCCGCAAAATACAAAGACGCCGGCCTCGTAGTCATCGGCGTCCACACTCCCGAATTCGCCTTTGAAAAAGAGCGCTCCAACGTAGAACAAGCCGTGCGCGACCTGAAAATCGCTTATCCCGTCGCGATTGATAGCAATTACAAAATCTGGCAAGCCTTCAACAACGAATACTGGCCCGCGCACTATTTCATTGACGGCAAAGGCCGCATCCGCCATCACCATTTCGGGGAAGGCGAGTACGACGAGTCCGAACGCATCATCCAGGAACTCCTGAAAGAAAACGGCGCCAAATCTCTATCCGGCGGCACCATCAACGTCACCGCCAACGGCGCGGAAGCAGCCCCGGATCTGCAGGACACTCGCTCGCCCGAAACCTATATCGGATACAAACGCGCCGAGCACTTTGCTTCCGCCCAACTCTTCGCGCAAGACGCCCGCATGGCCTACACTCCGCAGCCGCGCCTCACTCTGAATCAATGGGCGCTAGGCGGCACCTGGAAAGTAGGCCCCGAAAGCGCGGTCCTCGATACAGCGCCCGGCAAAATCGTCTTCTGCTTTCACGGGCGCGATTTGCACTTGGTTCTTGGCCCCACAAAAATTGGAAAGCCCATCCGCTTCAAAGTCACGCTTGACGGTACAGCCCCTGGCGACGACCACGGCAGCGACACCGACGCCGCAGGCGCCGGCACAGTCCAAGGCCATCGCCTCTATCAATTAATCCGCCAAAAAGGCGCAGTCGAAGACCGCACTTTCGAAATTGAATTTCTCGATCCCGGAGTGCAGGCCTTCGCCTTCACCTTCGGCTAAAGAAAAAAAGAGAGACCACCATGTTTTCAGATAAGCACGAGAACGAAGTCCCAAGTACGATTGGCCGCCGCACTTTCTTCGGCCTCATCTCCGCCGCGGCCGCTGCGCTCGCCTGGTCATACTTTCAGCGCCGCCAGCCCGTGCAAGCAGCAACCGCAGCGCCTTCCGGCCCGCCGAAGATGGTCAAGATCGTCATGTTCACTGACGCCGGCCAGCGCCAGGACACCGTGAACGTTCCCAAAATCGTGAAGTCGGACGACGAGTGGCGCAAGCAACTCTCGCGCGACTCTTTCGAAGTTACGCGCGACGCCGCAACCGAGCGCCCTTACACCAACGAAAATCCCAACGATCACGCCAATGGCGTCTTTCGCTGCATTTGCTGCCACACTGCGCTCTTCGACGCGAGCACCAAATTCGATTCCGGCACGGGTTGGCCCAGCTTCTGGGCGCCCATCGCCAAAGAAAATATCGTGGAATCTGCAGACATCAGTCTGGGCATGCTCCGCACCGCGGTCTCCTGCCGCCTCTGCGACGCGCACCTGGGCCACGTCTTCGACGACGGCCCCCGCCCCACAGGCCTGCGGTACTGCATGAATTCCGTAGCCATGCGCTTCGCAAAATCCGCGTAGCGTCGCCGAGGTTGCCTTTGAATTTGTAGCGGCCGGTCCCGCGAATCGGGTCCGGGTAGCCGTTGAAGTGGGTTTTGAATTTGTAGCGGCCGCCTTTAGGCGGGCGTGGTTGCCGTTGATTTTTTGGAGAGCCGCGAAGAACCGCGCAACCTCTTCGCCGCATCTAACAGGAACAATCAGGCCGAAAGGCCGAAGGGCAAAATATGAATCGCTCACTGAAAAT
>Ga0210390_10001178_pt1 | contig 25791 bp, 26 predicted proteins | sample IncBWH11OmetaG_FD_161050 | JGI IMG/M metagenome (GOLD analysis project Ga0210390, IMG submission 161050) | Forest soil microbial communities from Barre Woods Harvard Forest LTER site, Petersham, Massachusetts, United States - Inc-BW-H-11-O ... | reverse complement strand
GGCGGCCGGGAGCTGGCCGCCGAGGAGGCGCTGGCGGCCAGCGCGGCGATCGAGGCGGAGGCGGCGGCGCTGCGCCGCGCCGGGATGGACGGCAGCATCCGCGACCTGCGGGTGGCGTGCTTCCTGGGCCGGCTGCTGGGCCGCAACCCCTTCGACCGCCTCCCCGCCACCGACCCCGCCACCGACCCCGCCTCCGCCCCCGGCGACCCCGCGCCCGGCGCCCCCGCGCCCGGCGCCCCCGCGCCCGGCGACCCCGCGCCCGGCGACGTCGGCACCAGCAGCACCGACACCGACGGCTCCGACCCCGGCACCGCTGGCATGGGCGGCTCCGGCGCCCACGGCTCCGCAACCCCCGGTACTCCCGGTACTCCCGGTGCTCCCGGCACTCCCGGTACCTCTGGCTCTGCGGCCGGTCCCGGCGATCCCGACAGCGACCCGGCGCCGTTCCCGGCGCTTATCAACCTCCTGGTCCCGGCCGGCACCGCGCTCGGCTGGTCCACCACCCCCGGCGAGGCCGGCCGGTGGGGGCTGCTGGACCCCTGGGATACCCGCCGCCTGCTGCAAGCCGCGTCTCAGCATCCGCGCACCCGGTGGTGCGTGACGGCCGTCGGCCCGGACGGCACCGCGGTTGCGCACGGCTGCTCCCGCGGACCCCACCGCTGGACCCCCGCACCACCCGACAGGGATAGCAACACGGGCCCGGGCACCACCAGAGCTCCGCCCGGACCCGACGAGTACCAGCGGGCACAGCTAGCCGAACTGCTCCGCGCGCTGAACATCACCTGGGCCCCGATCGCCAAGGGAACCTGCGACCACCGTCATCGCGAAGACCGGTACAAACCGAGCCGCAAGCTGGGGCACCTGGTCCGCGCCCGCACCGCCACTTGCCCCGCGCCCGGCTGCGGCGCCAGCGCCTACCACGCCGACCTTGACCACACGGTGGCCTGGCCACGCGGAACCACCGATGAGTGCAACATCGCTCCGCCGTGCCGACATCATCACCGTGTGAAGCAAGCTCCCGGCTGGAAACTCGAACAAACCAGCCCCGGCTTCATGCGGTGGACCACGCCCTCGGGACGCACCTACACCACTACACCCACCGTCTACGAGCTATAGCGGCAAGAGCTATTACGCCTAAATGACATCTCGTCGTGATTACGTTGACTTCGGCCGCGGCGACCGTCGTACTAAGGTGGTCGATCAGATGAATTGCGTGATCGGGCGGGAGATGGCGCAATGCCGTGGATTCCAGTGCGGTCGCGGCCTGAGCCGCGTAGGCGCCGCGCGGGTGCGGAAAAGAAGTCGGGCTGGGATATCGTCGCCGCACTCGGCCAGCTGATCGGCGGGTTGGCCGTTATCGTATCCGTGGCAACGCTGGCCTTGGGCGTGTGGGAGTTCAAGCAGCAGCAGGCATCGACGGCGGCGCAGACGCTGGATCAGCAGCGGCAGGACGCTATCGACCAGTATTACGACGACATGTCGACATTGATGCTGCAGGACGGGCTGGGGACATCCAAAGAAACGGCCTCGGTGCGGGCGATAGCGGAGGCGCGCACCGATACGACGGTGCGATATCTGGATGGCGCTCGCAAGGGGACGCTTATCCGGTTTCTGCGGGAGGCGCGCCTCATCATGGGTGCGAATCCGGCCGTCAGCCTGCAGCTTTCCGATCTGGAGAATCTCACCGTTCCGCAGGCCACGATTTTCAGCGGCGCGAACCTGAGCGATCTGGACCTGCTAGACGCGGACCTGGATGACGCGCAGATGCTTGGCGTCGACCTGAGCCGATCTCATCTGAGCGGGGCCAACCTGAGCTATGCCTTGCTCGACTGCCTGCCGGCAGCCGAGGGCAGTCCCGGAGAGTGCGCCAACTTGAGCGACGCGACGCTCACCTACGCCGACCTGGAAGACGCGAACCTGGTAGGCGCGAAGCTGGACGGGGCCAACCTGACGGGAGCCGAGCTTGTCGGCGCCGACCTCACCGGTGCTGTGCTGAGCGATGTCGACCTCAGCGGTGCGACGTACAACGTAGCGCCGCTCAATACCCCTGAACCCGGGGGAACGGTAACGGACCGGCCAACCGAGTGGCCGGCGGGTTTCAAGCCGCGGGCCTCTGGCGCCGTCTGCGTCGATTGCTAGGCACGCGGGCCTTGAATCGCTAGACAGGAGAGTCCGGGATGACGATCGCATGGCTGGCGCGGCGGGTCGGCCTCGCGGGTCTGGCCACGGCCCTGATCGCTTCGGCGGGCTGTGGCGGCCCGGCGACAACGTCGGCGGCCGGGGCCACGGGGACGCCGGGCAAGACGTTCAGCCCGAACCCGGCGCCGACGGGGATCCCGCGAGGCGCCCGCTATTCTGCGGCCCCGTCACCAACGGCGTCTCGCCCGCCAGGAACCGTGATCCTAAGCGGTTCGGGGAACAGCGGCTCCATCAGCCAGTCGAGCACTTCTCCGTCCTTCTACGTGGCCGGCGCGAAGGTCACGGTGACGTATACCTATCACTGCGGCCACTCCGGATCCTTCACGGCTGAGGTACACGCCAGAATCGGCGCTTACGCGCAGACCGTCGTCGGCGCGAGGCTTGTGAGCGGGAGTTCACAAAAGTCCGCCGCCGAGTCCCTCCCGGGTTCCGGTGACTACTACCTGACCGTGCGGACCGACTGCCCGTGGCAGGTGGACGTCACGACGGCGCGCTAGCCGCGATCAGCCGGTCGTGGCGTCGGAGGCCGGCTGCCAGGTGACCGGCTGGTAGCGAGGACCGCCCTCGGTGAGCAGGCGCTCGGCTTCCGCGTTGACCTCCTCAACGCTTTGCTCCAGGTTCAGCGTCTTGCGGAACGGCTGCCTGACGTCGCGGTCGATTCGCAGGTAGACCTCTCCGCGATTGCCTTCTGGGTCGAAGAAGTAGATGCCGTACGCGTTGCCGTGCGTGACTTCCTGCTGGACAGGGATGCCCTCCGCCTTGAAGCGGTGATGGAACATCTGCAGCGTCTCGACCGAATCCACGCGCCATGAGATCTGGTGCGGCAGCATGCTCCCGGGCGGCGCGGTACGACCCCGCTGCAGGACGAACTCGTGATGTTCCACATCGGGCCGCGAGCTGAAGAAGACGATGCCCATCTCGTCATCGGCGTCGGTGACCGTCAGGCCGAGCACTCGCTGGTAAAAGTCGCGCATCTTCGCCAGGTCCGTCACCCACAGACCGGTGTGGCCAAGTCCGACGATGGGCATTGCCGCGCCCCTTTCGAAATACCGGCTCCCGCGTCAATCTAACCCGCGGGCCACCGGGAGGGCCATGACAAGTACGTCCAGGACGGGGGTGCCGGGATCGGGGCCGCGAGTGCGCGCCACCTTGTTCCAGCCGTACCGGCGGAAGGCCTGCTGTGCCGGACCGGCGCCCGGCGGTACGGTGAGCGTCGCCCGTTCCTCCGGCCGACCGCCGAGGATGAGGTTCTGCAGCGACCTGCCGATGCCCTGCCGCCGCCACGCCGCGCGCACCAGCAGTTCGGTCAGCGCGAACGTACGGCCGGAATGCTCCGCGACGGTCTCATCGGGCAGCGGGGTGGTCAGCTCCTTCCACCAGGAGGTCGACGGCCGCAGCGGCATGCCGCACGCGTAGCCGACCAGGTAGCCGCCGTGCCGCGCTTCGGCGAGCACGAAGCCCGGCTGCCGCCGCCACACCCGGAAGCGCCTCGCGGCCTCCGGTTCACCCGCTTGACCGTACACGTCGGCGCGCACGGCGAGCAGTTCGTCTTCGTGCGATGCTGCTTGAGGTCCTCCGATCAATTCGAACGTCAAACCAGGGCCGGACACGATCCACCTTTCACCTGCATTTGCTTGCCAGCGTGTCATCGACGTGACATGCAATAACGCAAGTCCGTTCACTAGTTTTGCGCCACACTGTGACCCATGTTGACTCGTCGCACTTTGCTGCAGCTTATGGGGGGCGCCTCCGCCGCCGCGGTCACCGGCACCGACCTGCTGTCCAGAGCCGCGTCAGCGGCCGCTTCCACCGTCACTCCCAACGGGCGCGACGGCGTCCAGCACGTCGTGATCCTGATGATGGAGAACCGCTCGTTCGACCATTTCCTCGGCTGGCTGCCCGGCGCCGATGGAAGGCATGACCTCGCCTACCTGTCCACCGACGGCAACGTGTACCCCAATTACCCGCTGGCTCCCGACTTCCAGGGCTGCGGCTACAGCGACCCGGACCACAGCTGGGAAGGCTGGCTGGTCCAGCACAACTACGGCAGGATGGACGGCTTCCTGCAGCGGCCGACCGCGCCGGCCGACAACCCCGGCGTCACGCTCGCCGCCGCGAACACGTTCCCGGCCGGCTTCTACACCAACCGGTACCCGGACGGCAGGCGCAAGGAGGTGCCAGACCTGCCGGTCATCGGCGCCCTCGCCGAGCACTACACGGTCCTTGACCGGTACTTCTGCTCGTTCGCGGGGGAGACGTTCCCGAACCGGTTCTACCAGCACTGCGCGCAGACCGACCGGGACCACAACAGCGAGGTCATCTCGACGCTGGCGACCATCTGGGACCAGCTGTCGCCGATCCCCAACACCCAGGGCATCCCGACCGGCGCCTACTTCTTCCGCGACCTGCCGTTCCTGGCGCTGTGGGGCACGAAGTACTTCCCGTTCTGGCACTCGTTCTATAACGGTGAACCGAACGTCCTCGGCATCCCGTTGCAGACGCCGTCCTTCGTCGACACCGTGGCCGCGGGCAACCTGCCGAATGTCAGCTTCATTGACCCGGCATTCGACACCGAGGGAAACGGGACCTCGGCCGACGACCACCCGCTGGCCGACATCCGGCTCGGCGAGCGGTTCATCGCCGACGCGTACCACGCCCTGGCATCGGCGGGATACCTGGACAACACGGTCTTCATGGTCACGTTCGACGAATGGGGCGGCTTCTACGACCACGTGCCGCCGCCGCATGTCATCGACGACACCAACCCGGCGAACGTCAGCCACGTCGGCGACAGCACCACGCCGACAGACGGCCAGCTGATCCCGGACTACACGCAGCTTGGCTTCCGGGTGCCCGCGATCGTGGTGTCCAACCTGGCGGAGCGCGCGGTCGTCAATCACGGGCCGTTCGAGCACACTTCGACGCTCAAGCTGATCGAGTCGACGTTCGGGCTCACGCCGCTCACCGCCCGCGACGCGAACGCCGAGAACCTCGGGCGGGTGCTGCGGGACCGCCCGCGTCGCCACCCGGTGCCGCAAGGCGCGATCCCGACCAGCGCGCAGGTGCTCGGGCCGGCCGATGACGCGGACGCGATCTGCAGCGCCGACAGCGTGCAGTCCGTGTCGCCCCGGCCGCTGCATGTCGGCAAGGGCCCGCACAGCGACGTGGTCATCCCGCGCTCGGGCACGCCAACCGGCTCGGGGATGGTGGGCCTGGGTCGCGAGCTGCGCGGCAAGCAGCAGCAGTAGCGGCAGCTCAGGCGCGCTGCGCCCAGGCCGCCCACGCGGCCAGCCAGGCCTCGGCGCTTGGCTGGCTGGCCCGCGGGTCGGCCGGATCGGCCGAGATCCACCGGTGCCGGGCGGACCAGTACCGCGCCCACGCCTGCTGGGCCGCCAGGCTAGGGACGTCATCGCCGAGCATCGCGTGCCGCAGCGTCTCGTCGATAGCGGCGGCGCGCAGCCGCGGGTCAGCGAACCAGGCCGCGTCCTCGAGCAGATGACCGAGGTGGTTGACCACCAGCGTGACGGCCTCGTCGGCCGCGCGTTCGTCGACCCCGGCGACGCGCTGCTGCTCGCGAACCGCGCGCCGCCACAGCGCGTGGTACAGGCCGGCTTCGCCGGCCCGGATCCTGGGCGTGCGGGCGGACTCACGCATCCGCGCGTGCTGGTCCAGCGTGTGCTCGGCGAGCGCGCGCAAGGCCGCGACGCCCTCGGCCGGCTCGAGGACCGGCGGGGCGGCGCTCCGGTGCCGTTCGGTGAGCTGGCCAATGATCTCGTTGCGCGCCTCGACGTAGGGCCGAAGATCCGCGACCGTCTCGAGGCGGATCGACTCGGGCGCCACGCCGCGCCCGGTGATCGTCACGACCGTGCCGGGCTCCGCCGCCACGCGCGCCGCCCACACCGTGCCGTGCCGGCAGATCAGCGCCTCGCCGAACGGCAGCCGGGCCCGTTCGAACTCCGGCGGCGACGCCGGCTCGTCGTCGTCGACGCCGGCGTGGTCGGCGACGCGGTCGCGCTCGGAGTCGATCGCGCGCGACAGTTCGGCCTCCGCTTCTGTAGTCACGACATGCGGCCCCGACGCGGTCGTGATGGACACATACGGCCCACCCGCCGCGGTCGGGTCGCCGTAGGCGAGGCTGACCGACTCCCACTCCCCGTTCGTCTGCCCGGTAGCCGCCAGCGCCGCCGGCCGCAGCACCGGCGCCACCAGGCCGAGGACGCCGAAGCCTGGTCGTGGCACCAGTTCTTCGGCGTCCTGCCTGGCGATCTCGCGCAGCCGGCGTATCCATTCCTCGCGGGATGGTTCAGGGGCGTTCGCCATACCGCTAGGTTTACCCCGGACGCCTACCGCTGGCTAGCGGTGACGCGAACGTCCGCGGAGCCGGCCCGTTCCGTTCCGGATAGTGATGTTGATTTTGCTTCCCCCAAGCGAGCGCGGGCCGGCAGGAAGACCAGCGCCACCACCGCGGCGGCGGCCGTCGCGCACGCCGCGACGAGCGAGCCCCCGTGCACGCCGGTCATGAACGCCTGCCGCACGGCTTCCGCGGCCTCGGCTTGCAGGCCCGCGGGGAAGTGCGCCGCGGTGACGACGCCGGCGATCACCGACTGGCCCGCCTCGTGGGCGACCGCGGTCGGCGCGCCCAGCCCGCGAAGCGAGGAGAACACGTGCGAGCCGTACGCGGAGCTGAGCACCGAGCCGATGATCGCGACGCCGAGCGTGCCGCCGACTTCGCGTGTCGTGTCGTTGACGGCCGAGCCCGCGCCAGCCTTGTCGAGCGGCAGCGCGCCCATGATCGCTTCGGTGGCCGGGCCGGTCGTCAGCGCGAGGCCCGCCGCCATCAGCGTCATCGAGGCAATGATCTGGCCCCAGTAAGGAGCGTTCTCCGGCATCGTGGCCGCGATGAGGAACCCGCCGCTCATGACCAGCAGCCCCGCGGCGACCACGAGCTTGGTCCCGATCCGCTTCATGATGATGATCGCGACGGGGGACAGCGCCCCGGTGACGACCGCGAACGGCAGCGTCGCGACCCCGGCGCGCAGCGGGTCGTAGCCGCGCACCACCTGGAAGTACTGGGTAACCAGGAAGATGAAGCCGAACAGCCCGAAGAACGCCAGCGCGATCGACCCGCTCGCCGCGCTGAACCGGGGGTTGCGGAACAGTCGCACGTCAAGCATCGGGTCCGGGCGGCGGACCTGCCACCAGGCGAACACCAGCAGCAGGGCGACAGCGCCGAAGATGCCGCCGAGCGTCGCCGCCGACGCCCAACCATGCCGCGGCGCCTCGATGATCGACCAGGTCAGCAGCGAGATCCCGGTGACCGACAGGAGCGCGCCGAACGGGTCGAAGCGGCCGGCTCGCGGGTCACGCGAGTCCGGTAGCAGCAGCCGGCCCGCGACGAGCGCCACGATCGCGACGGGAACGCTGACGTAGAACACCGAACTCCAGGCGAAGTGCCGCAGCAGCAGGCCGCCGGACACCGGCCCGATCGCGACGGCGAGCCCGGAGACGCCCGACCAGATCCCGATGGCGGTGGCGCGCTCGCGGGCGACGGTGAAGACGTTGTTCAAGATCGCCAGTGTGGCGGGGTAGATGAGCGCGGCGGCCACGCCCATCGCGGCCCGGGCGGCGATGAGCTCACCGCTGGTGCGGGACAGCGCGGCGCCGACCGAGAAGACGGCGAACAAGACGAGTCCGGTCTGCAGCATGCGGCGGCGGCCGAGACGGTCGCCCAGGTTCCCGCCGACGAGCAGCAGCCCTGAGAAGACGACGGTGTAGGCGTCGACCACCCACTGCAGGGCTGAGGTCGACGCGGACAGGTCGCGGCTGATCGTCGGCAACGCGACGTTCACGATCGTGTTGTCCACCACCGTCAGCAAGACGCTGAGGCAGAGCACCGCCAGGATCCACCACCGGCGGTCGATGCGGGTCTCCATCGTAAATCCCCCGTTCGAATAGGACGACGTTCTACAGAAGTAGCATGATGTTCTATAGCTATGTAACATCGTGCTATAGCAAGTTGTCAACCGGTAGGAGAGCCGGGTAGGAGAAAATGGTCAGCATGAGCGAACCGAGCGCGGTTGGCCGGCGGTCGCGGACGCCGAGTGCCGATGTCGAGCGTGAACTGCTGTCAGCCGCCGAGGCCGTGCTGGTCAGGGAGGGGCCGGGCGGGCTGACGGTGCGCGCGGTCGCGGCGGAGGCCGGCATCGCCCCGATGAGCGTCTACAACCGGTTCGGCGGCAAGGACGGTCTGGTCGACGCGCTGCTGATCAAGGGGTTCGACCGGCTGCGCGCGTCGATCGAGGCGGGCCGCGAGCCCGACATGCTCGCGCGGCTGCGGAACTGCGGCCTCCGGTACCGGGAGTTCGCGCTGGCCAACCCGCATTTCTACGCGCTCATGTTCGAGGAGGCCACACCGCACGACCACGAGCACGAGGACAACGAGGTCGCCACGCACGCCAGGGCCGCGTTCGGCGCCCTGGTCAGGACCGTGGAACTGGCGTCCGCCGCCGGCGTGATCGAGGCGCGCGATCCGGTCGAGATGGCACAGCAGGTCTGGAGCGCGGCGCACGGTACCGTCGCGCTCGAGATGAAGGGCTTGGTCCTCACCCCCGACCCCGCGGCCACCTACGGCGAGCTCGTCGACACGATCATCCGCGGCCTGGCGCCGCGCTAACGCCGCGGCGAGCGTGGGGTTTACGGAGCGTAACGCGGCAGGCTGACCGCGAACAGTTCCGCGCCGGTCAGGGTCGCCAGCGCGTGCGCGGCGGTCCCGGCCGGTATCCAGAAGCAGCTGCCGGGCGGGTACGCCGTCTCGCCGAGCGAAACCGTGCCGCTCAGCACGTACCGCAGCTGCGGCGCGGCGAGCTTCTTGCCGTCGACGTGCGCGCCGGGCGCGATGCGGATCAGCGTGACCGCGGTCTGCTGCTCGCTGAAGCAGCCGAGCGCCTTGACGTCGATGCCCGGATGCCGCTGGTCGGCCAGCCACTCGAACGAGCCTGACCGCATGACGACGACGCCGCGGTAACGCGGCTGCGCGTACACCAGCTTGCACCCCGTGTGCGCCTCCCACAGCGCCTCGTAGCCGTCCTGGTCGGCCGGCTCGCGGCCAGGACCGGGACCGCGGTACCTGCCGCCTTCGAACGTCCCGCCGGCGGCGCGGAGCTTTTCCCGCGCGGCGGACAGCTCGTCGGCCGTCGGGTAATAGAGCCCGCCCGCGCCGGTGAACTGAAGCACCAGCACGATCGCCGCGCCCTCCTGCCGCTGCGGCCCGTACGGCACCGCCTCGGGGAAGTATCCGCAGTCACCGGGCTCGAGATCGGTCGGCCCGATGTTCAGCGACCCGTCGAGCACGAAGCGCAGCTGGTCCCAGCAGTGCCGGTGCAGCGGCGAGAAGAACCCGTCAGCCACCGCGTCCCGGGAAAAGCTGAGGTTGAGGCCGGGCACGCCGGTCTCGATCGGGAACCGCCGCTGTTCGACGCTCCCGACCCGATGACTGTCGCGGCCGCCCAGAAGCCCCGTCACCGCGTCTTCCGGCCGCCACGCCTGCACTGCGACGTTCACGAGCCCTCAGTACGGAGCGTAACTCCGTCAGGCCCGGCGCGGTAGCCTTCCCGTTCTACCGCCGGGCGGGCTTCGGTCCCGCCGGCACGCTGCTGCTCCGTCCGGGAAGCTAACAAAGACATGTATCCCGAACGGTGTCCGGCTTCCTCCCGGACCGTCCCGGATTGCGGGCGCGTGCGCGGTGCGCGACGATTGCTCCTGTGGGAGTTGCCGCACCGGCCGTGGGACCCGGCATCAGCTGGTACGACGTGCTTGGCGTGCTGCCCACCGCCACCACGGGTGAGATCCGCCGCGGCTACGACGCCAAGGCCGGCCTGCTCCGCCCCGGACACCTGTCCGGCGCCAACTCGACGGTGCTCTCCGCTACCCGGCGGGCGCAGGAGATCCTCGACGCCGCGTGGCGGGTGCTCGGCGACGCCCAAGGCCGCGCGGGCTACGACGAAGTCCTCGGCATCTGGCGCACCGGCGAGGGCCTGGCGCCGCCGCCGGGCGTCCCGTCGCAGCCAGGATGGGATACGTCGGATCTGGCGCCCATCGCGGCCCGCGGCGGGGCGGCTTTCCTGCTCGGGGGCCTGGCTGCCATCTACGACCTGCTGACACCAAGCCCGGCCCCGGCGCTGCCGCGGCATGTCACGGTGCCGGAAGTCCGCGGGCTCTTCTACAGCGTGTGCTTCGCGGCCGTGGGCAGGCTAGGGCTTCGCGTCAGCGCGGTCAGGCTGACCGAGCGCCCGATGCCGGTCGACGGTGTGGTCGTCGGTCAGTCTCCGGCGCCGGGGCACAAGGCCCGCCGGGACAGCCAGCTCACGGTCCAGGTCTGGCATCCGCCGAACACTCGCTCTTGAACCTGGAGTACGGTCCAGGGCTTACCGTCGGGATATGACGATCGATCAGGCCGCCGGGTCGTGGTCCGTCGGCCAGCTCGCCGCCGCCGCGCAGGTGCGCGCGGACACGATCCGCTATTACGAGCGGACCGGCCTGCTGCCGCTTGCGCGCCGCACCGAGGGCGACCACCGCCGCTATGGCCCCGCCGACCTGGACCGGCTGCTGTTCATCCGCGGCGCGCAGCGCCTCGGGCTGCGCCTGGCCGAGATCCGCGACCTGCTCGCGGTCCGTGACACCGGCGCATGCCCATGCGAGCCCGCCGAGGTCCTGCTGCGCCGGCACGTCGACGAGATCGACCGGGAGATCACGCGGCTCACCGCGCTGCGCGCGCAGCTAACCGGCATGCTCACCGCGATGCCCGGCCCCGCCTGCCCCGATCCCGCACCGGGAACCTGGTGCGCGCCCGCCCGCGAGGGTCAGGGAGGAGGTGATCGTGATGTGCTCCTGCTGCGATGACGAAGCCTGCGACGGCTGCTGCTGCGAGAACTGCTGCTAGCGGGCCCTATTTGGCCGACCGATTTGCGAGCTATATCCGGATATACCTACCTTGTCGGCAGCGACCGAGCCCGGATGAATGGCCCCTTCAGCTGCCAATAGCAAGCTGAACGGGACATTCATCTGCTGGGGCCTGCGGGCCGAGTACCGGCTCGAACGCGGCGCTGTAAGCGTCGAAGTGGTGCTTCCAGGCGTCCGGGGCAGGGGAGAGGCCGGCCAGCCGGTCGAGGCAGTCCTCCCAGCCCGCGGCGTTGCGTGCCGCCCAGGCGGCGCGCAACTGATCGGTGAGCACCAGCCTGGTGCCGTCGCCGTCGGGGTGCAGTTCGAACCGCAGGATCTCGTCCTCGCCCCAGGTGAAGGACAGCAGCTTCGGCTCGTCGGCCGCGAGCACCGTCCCGGTCAGCGTCAGGTCGATGACCTCGGGCGGGAACGTGAACGTGATCGCGGCGCCCACCGGTCTGACGCGGTGTTCGACGAGCTCGAGAAGGATCCGGGACAACCGTGGCTGCGCAGGCACCGGTGGTCTGACCCGCCGCTGTGGGGGGTCACGGTTCATGGCGGGCACGAGGACATCCTCGTGCTATGGGCGGCCGAAACGTACGACGAAGAAACGGTCATCGTCGTCCGCTACGTCGGCCCCGGCGTGCCGCAGTAGCTCGGCTCAGGCATTATTGGCGGATGCCGTTGTTCGCGTTTGAAGGCCACGCGCCGCGGGTCGCCGCCACGGCCTGGATCGCGCCCACCGCTACCCTGGTCGGCGACGTGCTGGTGGAAGACGACGCGTCGGTCTGGTACGGGGCGGTGCTGCGGGCCGACTTCGGGCCGATCATCGTGCGCCGCGGTGCGAACATCCAGGACGGCTCCGTGCTGCACGGCAGCAGCGACCCGGTCACCACGATCGGCGAGGGCGCGACGGTCGGGCACCTGTGCGTGGTGCACGGCGCCGTCGTCGGCGCCGAGGCGCTGATCGGCAACGGCGCGACCGTGCTCGACGGGGCGGTCGTCGGCGCCCGCGCGCTGGTCGCGGCGGGCGCCACGGTGCAGCCGGGGATGGAGATCCCTGACGGCATGCTCGCCGGCGGCGTGCCCGCCCGGATCCTCGGCAAGCTCACCCCGGGTGCGAAAATGTGGGTGGACACGAATCCCGCCGTTTACCAGGATCTGGCCCGGCGGCACGCCGCCGGTATCAGGCCTGTGCCGTGAACGCGGGCATGACCTCGGTGGCGAAAAGCTCAGCCGAGCGGAGCGTCTCGGCCACGGTCATGTCGCCGAAGCACAATTCCAGGGCCATGTAGTTGATGCCGCCGGCGTCACGGTGCCGGGCGACCCAGTCCCGGGCGCCCGCCGGGCCGCCGGCGTAGAAGTGCCCGGTGGCGTGGATGCCCGCGAACGTGTCGGCGGACAGCACCGGCGGCAGCGGCACGCCGAACTTCTTCCACAGCAGCTCGAAGTTCTCCCTGAACCGGACGAACGCGCGGTTGGCGATCGCCATCGCCGCCTCGTCGCTGTCGGCGATGACGACGGACCGGGTGATGCCCAGCGGCGGCAAGTCGGCGTCGGCGCGGCCGAGCGCGGCCCATTCGGCCTTGTAGGCGTCGGTGAGCGGGCGGACCCGATCGGACGGGACGAGCGCCATCATCGGCATGGTCAGCCGCGCGCACCACAGCGCCCGGTCCAGCGTCCGCGTCCCGTACCACAGCGGCGGGTGCGGCCGCTGCACCGGCCTGGTCACCACGGGCGCGCCGTCGATCTGGTAGTACTTCCCGTGGAAGTCGACGCTGTCGCTGGTCAGCCCGGTTCGCACGATCTTGAAGGCCTCGTCGAACCGGTCCTGCGCTTGCTCGCCAGGCACGCCGTGGAACGAGGTCTCGATCGGCGAGATGCCCCGGCCCACGCCGAGGTCGAGTCGGCCGTTCGTTAGCTGGTCGAGCGTGCACGCCTCCTCGATAAGGCGCATCGGGTGGTAGAGCGGCAAGATCGAGATCAGCGTGCCGAGCCGGAGCACCGAAGTGCGCTGGGAGGCCGCGGCGAGCATCAGGTGCGGCGACGGGGTGATGCCGAGCGGGGTGCCGTGGTGCTCGGCCATGTGGTAGGCGCGGAAGCCGAGGCGCTCGTAGGCCTGCACCAGCTCGAGCCGTTCGGCGATCTGCTGGGCCGGCGGCCGGCCGGAGGCGTCGTTGTGGTCGAAGACCGAAAAGCGCATGCTCACCGTTGCTCCTCCATTGGCCAGCAGAGTCACCACGCTCCCGTTCGGATAAATGATCTTGAATATCCTCGACCCCCGCAACGACGATTCGCACAAGAGTTTCCGCGAACTCTTGGGGACCGACGGGCGCGCTGCGAGCACACGAGAAAGCAACTAGAGTCGACAGGTGCCCACAGAGCGGACTCGATGGCGCACGCGGGCCGTGCTGACGTGCGCGCTTGCCGTGACCGGTGCGGCGATCGCGGGCTGTGGCGGCATGCCGATACCCCGCCCGTCGGCGAGCGCTCCGCCGAGCGCTCCGGTGAAGTCGCCGTCGGCGAGCGCGTCCGCGGACCCGCCGCGGACACCGGCGCCGACGGAAGCGTCGACCGCGGCCGCGTGCGTCGCCCAGGAGTACGGGCGGATGACGCAGGCTCAGCGGGTCGGGCAGCTGTTCCTCGTCGGCGTGTCCGGCGACACGGCCGGGCCGTTGACGGAGGCGGCGCTGCGGCAGTACCACTTCGGGTCGCTGCTGCTCGGGAGCAACACGGCCGCGGGGGTAGCCGGGGTGGGCGCCGCGACCACCGTCATGCAGTCCCTCGCCACCGACGCGAACACCGGCGGGGCGCGCTTTTTCATCGCCGCCAACCAGGAGGGCGGCCAGATCCAGCCGCTGACCGGCTCGGGGTTCTCGACCATGCCGTCCGCGCTAACCCAGGGCTCATGGTCGGTCGCCACGCTTCGCCAGCAGGCCAAGACCTGGGGCGGCGAACTGGCCGCGGCCGGGGTGAACCTCAACCTGGCGCCGGTGATGGACGTGGTACCGCCGGGCCAGGCCGCGTCGAACGCGCCGATCGGCCAACTGGACCGCGAGTTCGGCTTCGACCCGGCGGGCAACGGGGCGCACGGCGTGGCGTTTATCCAGGGGATGGCGCAGGCCGGGGTCGCGACGACGGCGAAGCACTTCCCCGGGCTCGGCCGGGTGACCGGGAACACCGACTTCACGTCGAACGTGGTGGACTCCGTGACCACGGCGTCCGACCCTTACCTCGACTCGTTCCGCGACGCGATCGACGCCGGCGTGCCGTTCGTGATGGTCGCGGAGGCCACCTACACGCGCATCGACCCGTCGAGCCTCGCCGTCTTCTCGCCGGTCATCATGCGGCTGCTGCGGTCCGACCTTGGCTTCGGCGGCGTGATCGTCTCCGACGACCTCGGGCACGCTCGGGCGGTGGCCGCCATCCCGGCGGGGCAGCGCGCCATCAGCTTCCTGTCCGCGGGCGGTGATCTGGTCACCTCGCAGACCCTCGGCCCGGCCGAGGCGATGGCGTCCGCGGTCCTGGCGAAGACCGCCGCCGACTCGTCGTTCCACGCGGTGGTCGCCGCGGCGGTGCAGCGAGTGCTAGCCGCCAAGCAGGCCTACGGACTGCTGCCATGCTGAGGGCCACGCTCAGGCTGCGCGTTGCCCTGATCGTCGCCGCGCTCGCGGTCGCCGGGCTGGCGGTCGGCGTGCTCGTCGTGCGCCCGGCGACCGCGAACGGGTCGGGCAGCGTCAGGAACTGCTCGTCCTACGCTTACCAGGCGATCCGCTCGCACACGCGTATCACCGCGCTGCCCGCCGCCTGCCACGGGCTGAGCCGTTCCGATGTCAATGACGCGGCGAGCATGGCGATCAGGCAGGCGGCGGGGCGTGGCGCCAAGTCCGTGTGGCGCAAGCAGGCCGCGGCGGCCGAGCCATGGGTGAGCGTCCTGATCACCGGGCCAACGCCGGCCCGGCCCGGCCCGGACACCGCCGGCTCCGGCGTGGCGGCGACCGGCGGCGCCGCCGCGCTGGGCGGCGTCAGCGTGTTCGCGGTGCGGGTGGCCGCGCTGCTCGCCTGGCTGGCCGCCGCCGCTAGCGGCGGCTACGTGCTGATCCGCTGGCTGCGCGCCGGCGGACGGCTGCGCGGGCAGGCTACCGGCGCGCAGAGCCGTGCCCCGGCCCCGGTGATCGCGGGACACGTGGGCTTCGCCCTGCTCGGCCTGCTGGTGTGGGCCGCGTTCATGATCACCGGCTGGACCGCGTTCGCCTGGACGGCGACGGGGCTGCTCGGGCCGGTCGCGGGGGCGGGCATGGGCATCCTCGTGCTCGGCCTGCCTCACGCGGGGCGGCCATCGGCCGCTGCCCCCGCGGTGGCGGCCGACGCCGGGGCGGCGCGGGGCGGCACGGCCACCCTGATCGCGCCCGCGCCCGCCAGCGATCGGCAGGCGCGGCCGCGTCTGCCGGTCTTCGTGATCGTGGCGCACGGCTTGTTCGCCACCGTCGTGCTGCTGCTCGTGATCACGGCCACGATCGGGGCCGGTTAAGCCCGAATCTTCGCCACATGGGACCGCGCGGCGGAATTGTTAGGACGGAACTGACATTCTGTAGGTGTGAACGACGACAGCCAGCGGCCGCTCGGGGCCCGCGTAGCGGGGCTGTGGCGGGCAGCCGACAGAAGCGGTGTCCCGCTGCGCACGATCATCGTCGCGGTCCTGGTCGTGGCGTTCTTCTACCTCTCGGGCAAGCTCATCTACCGGCTGCGCGACGTGGTGCTGCTGATCCTCGTCGCCGGGTTCATCGCGGTGATCCTGAACCCGCTGGTCTTGGTCCTGCAGCGATACGTCGTCAAGCGGCGCGGGTACGCCGTCACGATCGTGACGTTCCTGGCCGTCGCGGCGTTCGCGGGGCTGGCCTTCGCGTTCGGCTACCCGCTGGTGAACGGCATCACCCACTTCGCGGACAACCTGCCCTCCTACGTCGCGAGCGTGGAGCACGGCAAGGGCTGGCTCGGCCATCTGGCGACCAAATATCACGTCCAGCAGTGGGTGTCGAAGAACGCGCCCAAGCTGGTGTCCTACGCGCAGGGCCTGAGCAAGCCGGCGTTGTCCATCGGCGAGGGCGCGCTCACGATAGTGATCGAGCTGTTCACCATCTTCGTCATCGTCCTGCTCCTGCTGCTCGAGGGACCGAAGATGCGTCGCGGCTTCCTCGGGATGCTCGCGCCGGGCACGTCGGCCGAGGTGCGGCAGGTGTCGTCCGAGGTGAACAAGGCGGTCGTCGGCTACATGCTCGGCAACTTCCTCACCTCCGTCATCGCGGGGATCGTCGTCTTCGTCGCGCTGCTTTCTGTCGGCGTCCCGTTCCCGCAGCTGTGGGCGCTATGGGTCGCGCTCGTCGACTTCCTGCCGCTGATCGGCGGCGCGCTGGCCGGCATTCCCGTCGTGCTGTTCGCCGCCGTGCACTCGCTAACGGCCGGCATCGTGACGCTGGTCGTGTTCCTCTGCTACACCCAGATCGAGAACCACGTGCTGAACCCGATCGTGATGAGCAAGACGGTCCGCATCAGCCCGCTCCTCGTGCTGATGTCGGTGCTGGTCGGAGCCTCGATCGGGGCGTGGATCGGCGGGATATTCGGCGGCTTCGTCGCCGCGCTGCTCTCCATACCCGCGGCCGGCGCGCTCCAGGTGATCGTCCGCGAGGGCTGGCGCCTGACCGGCCCGCCGCTGCGGGTCGCCCCGACCGATCCGCAGCAGGCGCCGCTGCCTGACCAACCGGAGCCGCCTGTGACCGATGAGCAGGAGGCGCCTGTGACTGATGAGCAGGAGGAGTCGGCCAGCCATCAGCTGCCCGCCGACGGGGTAAACGTGCCCGGCCGCGACCCGGTTGGACAGCGGATCGCGGCCGAGCGAAACTCCCTCCACCACCCGAAGTAGGGCGGTGCCGCGGAGATTAGGATGCGGTGATCGAGTACGAGTTGACCTGGAAGTTCTCGTTCACCCCGCCGGTCGAGGCGATCTCCCAGCCGTAGCCGATCGAGGAAAGAGTGCTGCTGGCCGGCAGGTACCCGTGGCTTTCCAGCCAGGTGAGCATGGCCAGGATGTCGACCGAGCCGGTCTGCTCGTTGCCGCTGGTCAGCTTCCAGACCAGCTCAGAACCGAACTGGCACAGCCCCCACTTCTGCACCGGGACGCCGCCAGACCCGCCGAAATCGGCGGTGGCCTCGTAGGTGCACGCGCCGTTGTTGGCGAAGTCGTGCTGGATCATGATCTCGTTGGACCCGCCGTTCGCCCAGATGTCGTAGGCGGCCCAGGCGCTGGTGCTGCTGTTGGCATTCATGTTCTCGGAGAACGAGCCGCGCAGGGTCGAGAACGACGACAGCGCGCGCCCGTTGTAGTCCGATCCTGAGCTCGGGTAGGACACGACCGCGGTGTTCCCGGCCGGCATGTTGGCCGTCACGCTCCAGTCACCGGGGTTGGTGGCGTACAGCGTCTGCTTCCAGCCAGAGATCGGCGCCCAGACGTTGTTGCCGACGCTCGGGTTCGAGCTGGTCTCCTCGATCTGCGGGTCAGTGTACGGGCCGCACTCTCCCTGCGCCGCGCTGGTCGTGCAGGTGCCAGTCGGCGTCGGCGTTGACGTCGGCGTCGATGTGGTGGGAGACGGGCTGGGCGAGGACTGCGTGGGAGCGGGAGTCGGGCTACTCGAGGTCGACGTGGGGCTGGCCGACGCCGACGCGGAACTGGTCGGGGCCGGCGTGGACGTCGTCGGCGTGGCGGCGGGCTTCGGGGTGTGCTTGTGGTGCCGCTTCGCGTCGTGGGTGTGATGCGGGCGCGGGAGCTTCGCGGTATGCGCGCTCACGGTCTGCTGCGCCGACAGGGCGGCGGGGGCCGACGCGATGCTGTCCTGCGGCTGGCAGCCTGCGGTAACAGCGGCGATGGCCGCTGCGCTCACGGCGGCGGCGGCGATGGCTTTTGGCCTGGACAGCATGATCACGGGCAGTTGCCTTTCGTTGGGGGCTCTATCGGACGATCACGGTACGGTAACTTCGTCCGGGTTTCAGCAGAATCGCCCCTTACGTGGCATGGGACACAGCCCGCAGAGCCCTCCGGCGATAGGTCCCTGACCTGCGGGATCGCCGGCGGCATCGGGCGAATCGCGCTTTACTCGCCCGCCGCGGGCCGCGTAAAAAAAATCACCAGGTGCCGTAGTGAACCAGCTGGTCGAGCGGCCGCCGGCGAGCGCGCAGGTCCCGAGTCCTGGGCTCGGCGTCGTAACCGATCGCGATCGCGCCGATCGGCTCCTGGTCGTCGGGCACGCCGAACGCGGCGCGGAACTTGGGTACCGCGGGCGGCACGATGCCGAAGTACACCGCGCCCAGGTTCTCGTCCGTAACGGTCAGCAGGATCAGCAGCGCCGCCATCCCGGTGTCGATGTGCCAGAACGGCACCGGCCAGCGCGCCTCGTCCCTGTCGGTCCAGCCCTTGTCCGGCTGGGCGTACCTGTCGAGGTAGACACGCTTGCACGACATCGGGACAATCACCAGCGGCGCGGTCTGCGCCGACGGGTCGATCGCCTCGCCCGCCACCGCCCAGAACCTCGGCAGGTCCTCGCCGGTCAGCACGAGAAACGACTGGCCCTGGGAGAACCCGGCCGACGGTCCGCGCACCGCGTTCCCGAGGATGCGGTCGAGGACGTCCGCCGGGACAGGCTCGGCCGTGAACGTGCGGACCATGTGCCTGCGCCGCACGACTTCCTGGAATTCCATGCATCGACCCTAATCAATGGGGTCGTGGCCATCGGCGGCAGGATGTAGCAGACTGGCCACATGGCTGAAGAGATCGACTCCTGCTCGGTCGCGCACGGCGCCGCCCCGGTCGCGCACGGCGCCGCCCCGGTCGCGCACGGCGCGGCCCCGGTCGCGCGCGGGGATTCGGCGGAACCCGCCGAGCGCGCCCTGGTCGCGGTGTTCGCCTCGGCGGTGTCCGGATTCCTGCTGAGATACGCGGCGGACGCGGGCTACCGAGGGCTGCTCGTGGAACCGGACGCGGACCGGGTGGCCGGCGCCAAGATGGCGGGATTCAGCGTCACCAGCGCGATCCCTGAAGACCTCGAGGGCGCCGACGTCGTGGTCACCGACCATCACCGCGACGAGCTTGGCGCGGTGCTGCGGGACTCCCTCACCACCAAGGCCCGGTGGATCGGCGTGATGGGCAACCCGCGTCACCCGGCCCCGCACATCCCTGCGCTCGAGGCGCTCGGCGTGCCGCCCGGCGACATCGCCCGGGTGCACCGCCCGATCGGCCTCAACATCGGTTCCCGCACCCCGCCGGAGATAGCGATATCCACCCTCGCCGGGCTGATCGCGGACCGCAACTCCCGCCCCGGCGGATTTGAGTTCTAGCTCCTAGAGGATCACCCGCGGTCCGGGGGGCGCCGGGCCGCGGCGGCTCCACTCGCGGGGGTAGCCGACCGACACCTCCTCGAAGCGCACGCCGTCGGCCCAGGTGGTGCGCGGGATGTGCAGGTGGCCGTAGACGGCGGCGACCACGTTGTGCCGCCGGTGCCAGTCCTCGGTCAGCGAGGTCCCGCACCAGGGCGCGAACTCCTGGTGCCACAGCGCCCTGGTGGGCTCGCGCCGCAGCGGCCAGTGGCTGACCAGCACCGCGGGCATGTCCAGGGCGAGCAGCCGCTCCTCGGCCGCGGCGACCCGGGCGTGGCACCACGCGGTACGCGTCGGGTACGGGTCTGGGTGCAGATGGAATTCGTCGGTGCAGACCACCCCGGCCGCCCGCGCGACGCGCAGCGCGTCCTCGGCCGTCGCGGCGCCGTCTGGCCGCCACGAGTAGTCGTAGAGCAGGAACAGCGGCACGACCGCGACCGGGCCGTCTTCGCCCGGCCAGACGGGGAAGGGATCCTCAGGCGTGACGACGCCGAACTTGCGGCAGACGGTCACCAGTCCCTCGTACCGGCGGACGCCGCGCAACTGGACCGGGTCCGCGGCCGGGGTCCACAGCTCGTGGTTGCCCGGCGTCCAGATCACGCGCTCGAACCGGCTGGCGAGCGTCGCGAGCGCCCAGCCCACGTCGGTGAACATCTCGCCGACGTCACCGGCCACGATCAGCCAGTCCGCCGGATCCCCCGGCTGGAGCCCGGCCACGAAGGCCCGATTCTCCGGGTACCCGATGTGCAGGTCGCTGATAGCGAGCAGCCTGCCCGTCATGCCGTCACAGCGCCGTCTTTTCCCGCCAGGCGTCGAGCACCGACGAGTCGCCGAACACGGTCAGCGATTCGGCCGTGGGCTCGAGGCGGCCGTACGTGAACAGCAGCAGCGCGGCCACCGGCCCGCGCACCGCCGCGGTCGCCTTCTCATGGCCCCGCGACCACGTGACGGTCCCGCCGCCGAACCGGATCAGCCACTCGCCGTCGGCGTCGCTGTCGGTGTCGGTGGCGTGCAGGTGCAGCGACTTCCCCTCCGGCAGCGATCCCAGGTGGTCCCGCGGCCGATTGGCCGAAGGCAGGTTGGTGAGGAACTCCTCGATGCCGTCCGCCGCGACCACGGGATCGATGTCCGGCACGCCGCCGACCGCGAACTGGGCGTCCGCCCTGTGCACTGTCGTCTCGTGCAGCATCCGCCGCGCCCACCAGCCGGAACGCGATTCGGCGCCCCAGGCCCAGACGGTCTCGTCCGGTCCCGCCGAGCGCAGCGCCGCGATCAGCGGCGCGGCGCCGTTCGCCAGCCAGCCGGGATAAGCCGTCTCCAGGTCAGGCAGCCCCGCTTCCACGTCGCGCTGGCTGACCGGTTCGCTTGACCGGTTCGTGACGATATGCGTGACCCAGCGGTGAATGATCCCGGTGTGCTTGACCAGCCGCGCGACCGACCACGGCGGGCACGTCGGCACCGGCCCGGCCGGGTCGGCACCGGCGACGAGGGACGCCATCCGGGCGATCTCCGCCTCGGTCTGGTCGCAGAACCATTCGTGCTGAAGCATCTCGCCCACCCGGTCAGGCTACCGGGGAGACGTTACTCGTAGAAGCGCACGACGGACTCCAGGACGCAGACCGGCTTGTCGCCGCCCTCCCGTTCGATCACGCCGCCGACGGTGAGCTGCAGGCCGCCCTTGACCTCCTCGACGTCCACGAGGGTCGCGGTCAGCCTGACCTTGGAACCGACGGGGACCGGGGCGGGGAATCGCACCTTGTTCAGCCCGTAGTTGACGGCCATCGTCGTGTCGGTGACGAGGAGCACCTGCGCCCACATCGGGACGAACAGGGACAGCGTGAGGAATCCGTGCGCGACCGGGCCGCCGTACGGGCTCTCCCGCGTCGCCCGCTCGACGTCCACGTGGATCCACTGGTGATCGTCGGTGGCGTCGGCGAACGTGTTCACCCGGTCCTGGGTGATCTCGAACCATTCGCTGCTGCCGAGCACGGTGCCCTTGAGCGAGGGAAGTCCGGCCATCGTGGTCGTCGTGGCGCTCATGCGGTCTCCTCGGTGGTAGTCGAAAAAAGAGAGTAGCCCCGTCGGCAGCACAAGTGCTGAAATTACTCTCAGGGCCCGGAATTTGCGGGAGCCACGAGGCGTTCAGGCGGGCAGAGAGAGCGGGCGCGAGCCCTTAATCACAGCATGCGCATGGGACTTCCTGCCGAGGGGTTCCTTCGGCACAGGGGACTGATCCTCGTGGCGGCGGGCGGCGCCGCGGCCGAGGCTGGATTGCTCACGCTCGTCGCGCCCGCCGCCCGGCCGATCGCGCCGCAGGCTACCGCCCTGCCCGCGCTCGCCGCCTACCACGACCTGCGCTGGCTGTTCGCCGACACCCAGTCCTGGCTGGGATTCGCCGCCATCCTGACCGCCGCGCTGCTCGCCAGGTCGGCGGTGGACACGGTGCTGCTGCGGTTGGCCTGGCCGCGGGAACTGCGGGCGCCGCGGGTCGGCCGCGCCTTCTTCTCCTGCCTGGCGCTCACTTCGGTCGCCTGGCTGCTGCTGTCACCCGTGGTGACGCTCGCGTTCGGCGTCGCCGTGCTGCCATTCTCCTGGCCGTTCCTCGCGGCGATGCCCATCATGCTCGGCATCGCGATCGCGCTCAGCCACGGCGGCGTGATCGTGGCCTGGTGGCGCAGGCTGCCGCCGCTGCGCGCGGTGCTGTGGCTGCTGGCCAGCTTCCTGGTGCTGTCCGTCGCGGCCGGGCTCATCGCGCACCTGGGCACGGCCGCCGCGCTCGGCGTCGCGGCCGTCACCGGCTTGGTCAACGCCCGCGCCTGGTACGGCCTGGCCGGGATCGCCTCCCGGGTACACCCGCGCACGCCGGAATCGGTGCCCGCCCGGGTGCTGTTCAGCCTGCCGTTCGCGCCGGTGGCCGCCCTGATGGTCATCGTCCTGGCGGTCGGCGTGGTCCGGCTGATGTTCACGGGCACGATCCAGCTGCCGGTGAACACGGGCACGAGCGCGGCGGCCGCCAACGTAACCGGTGGCGCCGGACCGGCCATCGGCGGTGGCGCGGGCCAGGCCGCGTCCGTCCGGCGGATCGCAGACGCGGTGCTGGTGGTCGGCGGCTGGGGCTCGTCCTGCTGCGGCGAAGCCAACGCGCTGCGCTCCGCCATGCCCGGCGTGACGGTCCGCCAGTTCTCCTACGCCGGCCTGGGCGCCAACGGCATGCCGCTGCCCAGCGGCGGGTCCGCGGACGACGTCCCGCTGCCGCTGCTCGGCGACCGGATGGCCCAGCAGCTGCTCAAGCTGCACCAGGTGAGCGGGCGTCCGGTGGACGTGGTCGCGGAAAGCGAGGGCACGCTCGGCGTCTACGCGATGCTCGACCGACATCCCGGCCTGCCGATCGGGTCGGTCGTGCTGCTCAGCCCGATCGTCGAGCCCGGCCAGCTCAGCTATCCGTCAGGCCAGGACGCGGCCTCGGTGTCCGAGTACGCCCTCGACACGCTCAACCACCTGGTCGGCGGCATGTCGCCGTACGGCCCAGGCGGCGCGGAGCGCCTGATCGGCTCGGTCAGCGAGTTCGGCGCGAGGTACTTCAGCGCGGTGACCGGCTCGAGCGGCAAGGACATCCGCTGGCTCGCGGTGATTCCGCTCGCCGACGCGGTCACGCTCCCGGTGTGCGAGCTGCCGCCGGACGTGGTCGTGGTGCCCGCGTTCCACGGCGGCCTGCTCGGCGACGCCAGTGTCCTGCCGATGGTCAGCGAGTTCCTGGCCGGGCACCAGGCCCAGCCGCAGGGCCTGGACGAGGATCATCTGCGCGTCGCGGCGGAAGTGATCACCGGCGCCGCCATGGCGTGGCGCATGCCCGACACGCGTTCCGCGTGCCCCTGATACGTGCTACGCTCGGCCTCGATGCGAGCTTTGCGAAACCTTCAGTGGTGGCGCCGCCTGTAGGCGGTGCCCGAAGCTATGCTGAGCGACCGCCCGGAAACGGCGGTCGCTTTTTAGTGCCTTCACCACCGCCGGTCGCCGGGCCCAGACTGAAAAAGGAGCCCGACAGTGGACACCCTCCTGACGACCGGCGCCGGCGTGACGATCACCCGCACCGCCGAGCCGTTCGATCCGGCCGAACTCGAGCGCATCGCGCTGGCCGTCGACCATCGCCGCGGCGGTGTGCTGAGTTCGGGCATGGAGTATCCCGGCCGGTACAGCCGCTGGCACCTGGCGTACGTGAACCCCCCGGTGGAGATCACCACGCGCGGCAGGTACGTCACCGCTCGCGCGCTCAACGAGCGCGGCGAGGTCATCCTCCCGGCCATCGCGGACGCGATGCGCCGGGCAGGCCATGAGCAACCGACCGATCCCGCTGATAACAGCAAGAGGCGTAGCGTTTGCACGGTTGTCATCCCCGAGGGGGAGGGCACGTTCACCGAGGAGGAGCGCAGCCGTCGGCCGACGGTGTTCACAGCGCTGCGCGAGATCGTCGCGGCGTTCGGCTGCCCCGACCCGCACCTGGGCCTGTACGGGGCGTTCGGCTACGACCTGGCGTTCCAGTTCGAGCCGGTGCGGCTGCGCATGGACAGGCTGCCGCACCAGCGTGACCTGGTGTTGCACCTGCCCGACCAGATCTACGCGCTCGACCGCCGCCTCGAGGAGGCGGTCAGGTACTCCTACGAGTTCTCCGTCGCCGGGGTTTCCACGCAAGGCCGCCCACGGGAGACAGCTGACGTGGGAGAGTCAGCCGCCATCGCCGCGGATCAAGTTCCTGAAGCCCCTGTCCCGGGGCGTTACGCCGCCATCGTCGAGCGCGCTAAGGAGCGGTTCAAGGTCGGCGACCTCTTCGAGGTGGTGCCGAGCCACGTGTTCCGCGCCCGGTGCGGGGCGCCGGCCAGGTTCTACGAGCGGCTGCGGGAGCGGAACCCGGCACCGTACGAGTTCCTGTTCAACCTCGGCGACGGGGAGCAGCTGGTGGGCGCCTCGCCGGAAATGTACGTGCGGGTGACCGGGGACCGGGTGGAGACCTGCCCGATATCGGGCACGATCGCACGCGGCGGTGACCCGCTGGAAGACGCGGCGAACATCGCCACGCTGATCGGCTCGGCGAAGGACGAGTCCGAACTGACCATGTGCACCGACGTCGACCGCAACGACAAGTCCCGGGTGTGCGTGCCGGGCAGCGTCAAGGTCATCGGACGGCGGCAGATCGAGATGTATAGCCGTCTCATCCACACCGTCGACCACATCGAGGGGCGGCTGCGGCCGGGGTTCGACGCGCTCGACGCGTTCCTGACCCACATGTGGGCAGTCACCGTCACCGGCGCGCCGAAGTCCTGGGCGATGCAGTTCATCGAGGACAACGAGGACGCGCCGCGGCGCTGGTACGGCGGGGCGGTCGGGAAGATCGGCTTCGACGGCTCTATGAACACAGGCCTCACGCTGCGCACGGCCCACATTTGCGGCGGTGTCGCCGCGGTCCGCGCCGGCGCCACGCTGCTGTATGACTCGGATCCGGACTCGGAAGAGCGGGAAACACACATCAAGGCTCGCGCCTTGATTGAAACCCTTCATGAGACGGAACGGACCGCGCCGACTCCCGACGCTCACGCCGCTGTCGTCGAGGAGCGGCGCCCCACGCGGGTGCTGCTCGTTGACCACCAGGACTCGTTCGTGCATACGCTCGGCGACTACTTCCGCCAGCACGGCGCCCGGGTGACGACGCTGCGCGCCGGGTTCGGCACGTCGATGCTTGACGAACTGGCGCCCGACCTGGTGGTGCTGTCGCCGGGGCCGGGCCGTCCGTCGGACTTCAAGTGCGAAGAGCTGCTGTGTGAGCTTGACGCGCGCAAGCTGGCTGTGTTCGGCGTGTGCCTAGGGTTGCAGGCGATGGTCGAGCACGCCGGCGGTGAGCTATCGCTGCTGCCCGAGCCGCAGCACGGCAAGCCGGGCAAGATCATGGTGCGGTCGCGGACGTCCCTGTTCACCGGGCTGCCGGCCGAGTTCACCGCCGCGCGGTACCACTCGCTGTACGCGGAAGAGGCGGCGGTCAAGGGCGGGTTCGCGGTGACGGCCGCCACCCCGGACGGCGCGGTCATGGCGATCGAGGACGAGGCGGCGGCCCGCTGGGCGGTCCAGTTCCACCCCGAGTCGATCCTCACCGCCGCGGGCCGTTCCGGCCACCAGGTGATCGCGAACGTCCTGGCTCTATGCCACGCCCGAGCCCAAGCGTGACGGCCTGCCGGCCGTGCG
>Ga0210390_10001177_pt1 | contig 25793 bp, 28 predicted proteins | sample IncBWH11OmetaG_FD_161050 | JGI IMG/M metagenome (GOLD analysis project Ga0210390, IMG submission 161050) | Forest soil microbial communities from Barre Woods Harvard Forest LTER site, Petersham, Massachusetts, United States - Inc-BW-H-11-O ... | reverse complement strand
GTCATCATCACCGCCTGCATGCGCAAGCTGCTGGTGATCCTCAACACGATGGTCAAAAACAACACGCACTGGAACCCTGCAATCTCAACCACTTAACTCTTGAAAAGAAACACAGCCGCTCTCCCATTGGAATGGGAGAGGGGGAAAGAGATTAGTCTCGGCCCGTGCTGGGAGCGATGCAGCGTGAGATTCGCGACGGTTGGGTTACTGACGATCGGTTTGGGTCTCGCGCTCGCGAGTGGAAGTCCGGCGCGGGCGGGCGACGACATTCGTCACGAACGGGTCTTTGGGCCCGAGCTGCCCGATCCGTATAAGCATCCGGTCTGCTTCACCGAATTGGCCAATGGTGACCTGTACCTCGTCTACTACGGCGGCTCGAGCGAATACGGCGAGGATACGTGGGTCCGCGGTTCGCGGCTCGTGAAGGGCTCGGATCACTGGACTCGGCCCGTCGTGATCGCCGACACGCCGTTCCGCTCCGACGGCAATGGCGTCGTTTGGCAGGCGCCGGACGGCCTCGTCTGGCTGTTTTACGTTGTGCGCTACGGGCCGACCTGGTCGAACTCGCGGATCAAATACAAGATTTCGCGCGACGGAGCCAACACCTGGTCCGACTCGGACATGCTGGCCTTCGAGGAAGGTTCGATGGTCCGGGCGAGGCCGCTCGCGCTCAACAACGGCGACTATTTGCTCCCCGTCTACCGCGAGACGGGCCATGATCAAGAATTCGTCGGGCCGGACACGGCTTCGTTTTTCCTCCGGAAGAAGAAAGGTGCGACCGAGTGGGCGCCGACTAAGTTGGTCCACTCGAAGTTCGGGAACCTGCAGCCATCGGTCGTGCAGCTCACGGACAACGACCTCGTGGCCTACTCACGTCGCGGCGGAGGTTACACGCAGCAGGACGGCGGGCATCTGGTGAGGATGGAATCCCACGACGGCGGCTACACCTGGAGCGACGGCACCGAATCGAACTTCCCCAATCCCAACTCGGCCACCGATTTCATCAAGTTAAAAAACGGCCACTTGGTGCTGATCTATAACGACAACGGCGGCAACACCCGGATGCCGCTCACGGCGGCGCTCTCGGTTGACGAGGACAAAAGCTACCCCTACAAACGCAACATCGTGAACAAGCCGGGCGACTCGGCCGCCTATCCCACGGCCCTGCAGACGCGCGATGGCAAGATCCACGTCGTCTACACGTCCGATAAGCGGACGGTCGTCAATCACCTGATCTTCGATGAAGGCGCGATCCTATCCCACCACGCACTCTGAACCGACCCGGCCGACCCGCTCGCCCGAGCCGCACCGAGGCCGCCGCGCGCGGCGATCGATCTGCCCGCGCCGATCGACCGGCTCTGCGACGCGACCGGCTGCTCAAGCAGCTCAAAGCGGTCGGAGCCGACGCGCTATTGGTCACGTCGCCGGTCAACGTGCGCTATCTCACCGGCTTCACTGGCGAGGATAGTTTTTTGCTAGTGGGCCGCGGCGTGACGGTCTTGATCAGCGACAGTCGTTTCGAGACCCAAATCCCAGAAGAGTGCCCCGGGCTCGAGGCGCACATTCGCCCGCGGACCAAGACCCTGTCCGAAGCCGTCGGCGAAGTGGTCGGCCGCGCCAAGTTGCAAAAGCTGGCCTTCGAGAGTGCGACCACCTCCTTTGCCCAGTGGCAGGCGATCGCCCAAACGGTCAAGCCGCTCGAACTAGTCCCGCAGTCCGATCTCGTCGAAACGCTACGACTGATCAAGGATGAGGATGAGCTGGCGGACATTCGCATGGCCATCGTCCAGGCCGAGCGGGGTTTTCAGCTCTTGAAGGCCTCGCTCGAGCCGCAGATGACCGAACAGCAGGCGGCTAACGAGCTGGAACGGGCCATGCGGCACTTCGGGGCCAAGCAGGCCGGTTTCGACACGATCATCGCCGTCGGTCCGCGGGCCGCGTTGCCTCATGCTCGGCCGACTTTCGCCCGCATCGGCGAGTCGGACTTACTGCTGGTCGACTGGGGTGCGAAGACCGTCAGCGGCTATCACAGTGACTTGACGCGAATGGTGGTCACCGGTACCATCTCGCCCAAACTTGAGAAGCTACATAGAGTTGTGTTGCAGGCCCAACGCCGCGCCATCGAGGCGATTCGGCCGGGCGTCTTGGGGGCTGTGGTCGACGCGGCCGCTCGGGACGTCATCGCTCAGGCCGGTTTTGGGAAGAATTTCGGTCACGGTTTGGGACACGGGATTGGACTGGAGATTCACGAAGGTCCACGCGTCTCCCAGAACTCGAAAACTGAGTTGAAACCCGGGATGGTAGTCACGGTCGAGCCAGGCATTTACCTGCCCGGTTGGGGAGGGATTCGCATCGAAGACGACGTGCTCGTCACGCGCACAGGACATGAAGTCCTGTCGTCGCTGTCGCGGGATCTGGAATCCGCGGCGTGATTCGGCCGTCGCCCGTTCCGTCCAACTTTGCCCGAGGGTCCACGAGACCTCGGCCAGGCACGGCTGCCTGTCCCGGGGACCATCTTTTCAGCCGAAGCAGAGACTGACGGTCGCTCGCATGTCTGACGCCGAAAAACCGCAAGACGCCCCCTTCGATTTCGACAAGCTCGTGGAGCTGGTCAAGCTGATGGAAACTCACGGGCTGACCGAAGTCAGCCTGAAGAGCGGCGATCAGAAGTGGACATTGCGGCGCGGTGGAGAGCAGGCCGCCCAAACGGTCTATGTGCCGGCCGTCGCTCCGCCCCCGTCCTCGGGTGAAATTCCGGCCATTGGAGCCGCCAATCCCGCGCAGCCTGCGGCGCGTCCGCCAGACGGCACGATCACGATCAACAGTCCCACGGTGGGAACGTTTTATTCCGCCGCAACGCCCGACGACAACCCTTTCGTGTCCATCGGGTCGCGCATTTCTCCCGAAACCGTCGTCTGCATCGTCGAGGCGATGAAGGTGTTCAATCAGATTCCGGCCGAGGTCAGCGGAACAGTCGTCGAGATCCTGGTGAAGAACGGCGATTCGGTCGAATTCGGGCAGCCGTTGTTCCGCGTCCGTCCCGGCTAATCCCCAGAGACTTGTAATCCCCGGCGGCTCGCCGCGGCTTCTGCGGCGTTCCCAGGCTCCCGCTCGGGAACGGCTGTTGATGAAGACCGCCTCCTTTGGAAGACCGCATTCTTTGAAGGGCGGGCCACCAAACACAGACAGCGAACCGACAACGTGACCGGGCCGCCAGGCCGGTCGCAAGGCGCACAATGTTCCAACGCATCCTGGTCGCCAACCGCGGAGAAATCGCCCTGCGGGTGATTCGCGCGTGCCGCGAGATGGGCATTCAAACGGTGGCCGTCTTTAGCGAGGCGGACCGCGGCGCCCACTACTTGTCGCTGGCCGACGAGGCTTATTGCATCGGCCGCGGACCGTCGAACGAAAGCTATCTGCTGATTAACCGCATCATCAGCGCGGCCGAAATCGGCAACGTGCAGGCGATCCATCCGGGCTACGGATTTCTCGCTGAGAACGCGCACTTTGCCGAGGTCTGCCGCAGCTGCAACATCGAGTTCATCGGCCCGCGGCACGAGGCGATGGCCCTGTTGGGCGACAAGGTGAGCGCCCGCAAGGTGGCCATCGAGGCCAAGGTCCCCGTCGTCCCGGGCAGCGACGGTCTCGTGACCAACGAGCAAGAGGCGCTGGCCGTCGCCGGGCGAATCGGCTACCCCGTGCTGATCAAGGCCACGGCCGGCGGTGGCGGCAAAGGGATGCGCGTCGCCATGAACGATATCTCGCTCAAAGGCGGGATCAAGGCGGCCGCTGCCGAGGCGGAAAAGTCGTTCAAGAACCCGGGCGTCTATATCGAAAAATACGTCGAACGGCCCCGGCACATCGAAGTGCAGATCCTCGCCGACAATCACGGCAACGTGCTGCACCTGTGGGAGCGGGACTGCTCGACGCAGCGCCGTCACCAGAAGCTGATCGAGGAAAGCCCGGCGCCCGCGCTGCCCAGTTCCGTGCGGGAAGACATCTGCCGCTCGGCCGTGCGGCTGGTGAAGGCCGCGGGCTACACCAATGCGGGCACCTGCGAGTTCATCGTCGACGCGCAGAACCGGTTTTACTTCATCGAGGTGAACGCCCGCATCCAAGTCGAACACCCGGTGACGGAGCAAGTGACCGGCCTGGATCTGATCCAGCAGCAGATCCGCATCGCCGACGGGCAGCCGCTCACGCTCAAGCAGAAAAACGTTGCCTGTCGCGGGTCGGCAATCGAGGTGCGGATCAACGCCGAGGATCCGGAGAACGGCTTCCGCGGCTGCCCGGGCAAGATCACCAAGTGGCGGGCGCCCGGCGGGCCGGGGGTTCGTCTCGACACGCACGCTCATGAAGGCTACACAATCGGCCCATATTATGATTCACTCATCGGCAAGTTGATCGTGCACCGGGACTCTCGCGCGGAAGCCCTGGCCTGCCTGCGTCGAGCGCTCGACGAATTCGCCGTGGAGGGGATTAAGACCACGATTCCCCTCTTGCGAAAAATCGTCAGTCACTCTGCGTTCCTCGCCGGCGAGGTGGATACGACCTTCATCGAAAGGACCTGGGCATCATGAAAGCGGGTGTCTTGACCGGGGGCGGCGACTGCCCCGGTCTCAACGCGGTGATCCGCGCGATCGTCCGCACGATTCATAACGGCGGCGGTGAAACCCTGGGTTTGCTCGAAGGTTGGCGCGGCGCCATCGAAGGCAACTGCATCGCCCTCTCGCCCGAGTACACCGACGGCCTGATCGATCGCGGCGGCACAATTCTGGGCTCTTCCCGCACCAATCCCTATAAAAAGGCCGAGGACGTCGAACGCGTTCAGGAAACATTCAAAAAGCTCGAGCTCGATTGTCTGATCGCAATCGGCGGCGACGATACGCTGGGCGTCGCGAGCAGGCTGTTTAACGATCGTGGCCTGGCGACCGTCGGTGTGCCCAAAACCATCGACAACGATCTCAGCTCCACCGACGTCACATTCGGCTTCGACACGGCCATCAACATCAACATGGAGGCCATCGACCGCATCAAGACAACGGCCGAATCGCACCGGAGGATCATGGTCATCGAAACGATGGGCCGTCACGCCGGCTGGATCGCCTGCTACTCGGGCATGGCGTCGGCGGCCGACTTCATCCTGGTTCCGGAAACCGAGGTTAACGTCGACCGCATGTGCGACCTGCTCAAGAAGCGCCGTGCGGCGGGCAAGCCCTACGGCATCGTGGTCGTCAGCGAAGGCGCCCGCTTGCCCGACGAAGCCAAATTCGTCACGCGCGCGGCCGAAATCGACGAGTTCGGCCATGTCCGACTGGGCGGCATCGGCGAGATCATCGCGGACCTGATCGAAAAACGGACGGGCATCGAGACGCGCGTCGTCACACTCGGCCACCTGCAGCGCGGCGGCACTCCCAGCGCCTACGACCGCGTGCTCGGCACCCGCCTGGGCATTCACGCGGCCCGTTTGGCGCTTCGCAAGGAGTTCGGCCGGATGGTCGCCCTTCGCGGCACCAAGATCGTCAGCGTACTCTTGTCCGAGGCGGTCGGAACGATGCGGACGCTCGACCCCGACTTCCTCAACGAGGCGGAAGAATTCTTCCGCTGAGGAGTTGTGCCGCTGAGCGTCGGTCGGCGGCTCGCTCCACCGACCCGCGAAGCTCGTGCCGCTAGCGGCGGAGCACGGCTCGGGCTCCGACTCCCTCGCCCAGCATGCTTTGCGCGAACGTTCCGGGCGCACCCGCTTCATGATGGCTGCCGTGATCGGCGAAGCACTGCTGGATGTTCATGAATTCCGTTTCGGCCTCGAGGAACGCATCGACGATGTCCGGGTCGAAATGCACGCCGCGAGATTCGAGAATAATCGCCTTGGCCAGGTCGTGAACCTGTGTATTCTGATAGACGCGCCGCGCCGTGAGTGCATCGTACACGTCGGCGAGCGCCACAATCCGCCCGCAAAGCGGAATTTCGTCACCGACTAAACCCTGAGGATAACCGCTGCCGTCGTATCGCTCGTGATGCGTCTGCACGATCTCGCGGGCCATCCGCAGGAATTCGGCGTCGGGCTGCACGCCGGCCGCCGCCTCGAGCGTTTCCGCCCCGAGCCGCACGTGCAGCTTCATCGTCTGAAATTCGTCGTCCGTCAACGGACCCGACTTGAGCAATACCGAGTCCGGCACGCCCACCTTGCCGATGTCGTGCAGCGGGCTCGTGCGATAGATGAGGTTGATATAGTCGGCGTCGATCTCTTCGTGGAACTTCGGATGCTGCGACAGCCGCTCGGCGAGCACCCGGCAGTATTCGCGGATCCGCTCGAGGTGAGCGCCCGTCTCGGCACTTCGCGATTCGGCCAGCTTGGCGAGCGTGAAGATCGTGACGTCGCAGCTCTCCATCGACAACATTCGCATGCCGGAGCGGACCCGCAGCGCCAGCTCCGCCGGATGGAACGGTTTGCTGATGAAGTCGTCCGCCCCCGAGTCGAGCCCTTCGACGACGTGCTGCGCTCCCTCACGTGACGTGACCAGAATGATGTAGACGTAGCTGGAGCTTTGCCGTTCGCGGATCTTCCGGCAGAGCTCAATGCCGTTCATGTTCGGCATTTCCCAGTCCGTGATGACGACACGGAAGACGCCCGTGCGCAGGATCTCGAGCGCCTCGCAACCGTCGCTGGCCGTGCTAACCTCGTAGCCGGCGCTGGCAATGGCCGCGCCCAATAGCTCGAGGGCGATTTCGTCATCATCGACGATGAGCACGCGCACCCGAAATCTCCGACCAAAAGCATTCCGCGCGTCCCCAGAGGAGAGCCGCACGACTGAACCGATGTGATCTGCTCGTGACGCGCCGGGGGAGCCGGCAGTGGGACGAAGCCGATGGAAGGACCGGACACTTTGCCGATGCAATCGTCAAAGAGCGGACCGTCGACACCGTCCCGAAATGCCGGAGATGGGCGGCAAAATCGTTTGCAACTCTACGTCGAGACTGGGGAAGGTCAACAAAATTCGCTGGTTTGGCGCCGAGTTTTTTCACGGCAATCAGGCGACGCCCGAGCGGCCCAGCAGCGACCGCACAGCGCGGGCGATCACCAATTCCTCGTCCGTGCGGATCACGCGAACGCACGTCGGGGACTCATTGGCTGAGATGACGTCCGCGCTCCGCTCGTTTCGGGCCCGGTCGAGCCGCACGCCCAGAAACTCGAGCCCCTCGCAGATGCGCGCGCGGGCCGGGACCGAGTTCTCGCCGATTCCGCCGCTGAAGACCAGCAGATCGAGCCCGCCCAAGGCGGCGGCCAGGGCGCCGATCCACTTTTTTGCCTGGTAGCAAAAAACCAGGATGGCGTCGGCTGCGCGCGGATCGCTCTTTTCCCGATCGAGCAGGTCTCGCATGTCGGGCGACGTCTCGGAGATTCCCAAGAGTCCTGACTGACTGTTGACCAACTCGTCAATCGCGTCCGCCCCGACTCGCTCCGTGCGCATCAGGTACAGCAAGAAACCCGGATCGAGATCGCCACAGCGGGTCGCCATCACCAGTCCGGCCGTCGGCGTGAAGGCCATGGTCGTGTCGATCGGACGACCGTCGCGGACCGCAGCCATGCTTGCTCCGGAGCCCAGATGCGCCAGGATGATTCGCCCGCGCGCGGGTTCCTTGCCGGCGAGTCGTTCGATCTCACTCAGCAGAAACGTGTACGAGAGTCCGTGAAAGCCGTAACGCCGCACGCCCTGGGCCTCGAAGCGGCGGGGCACCGGTAGCAGTCGCGACGCGCGGGGGAGTTCGTGATGAAAGGCGGTGTCAAAGCAGAGCACCTGTGGCACGCTCGGCAGATGCTGCGAAAAGGCTTCGATCAGGTCGATTTCGGCCGGCAGGTGCTTCGGATCGAGCGGGCTGAGTCGGCGCAACTCGGCGATGACCTCCGGCGTCGCGCGCGTCGGCTGCCAATAGGTCGGGCCGCCATGAACGACCCGATGCCCGACGGCCTGAATGGCAGCGCGTCCCACCTGCGCGTCGAGCCAGCGGACGAATGGCTCGACCGCGGCTTGGCTAGTTTTCGCCCCCAGCGGCTGCCGCTGCATGTCGCTCTGGTCCTTAGTCCGCCACGCGATCGCCGACTCGGGCGTGCCGATGCGTTCCAGTTGCCCGGTGATCGTCCGCTGCGGTTCGCCACTTGCGTCGAACAGGGCAAACTTGATGCTCGACGAGCCGGCGTTAATCGTCAGCACGCTCTGTGACTGTGACATCATTTACCCCAAGTGTAGTGGCGAATCAGCGGCTAAGTTGGTTCTGGTCAACCGCGGAGACTCCGTTCGCGATCGGGCGTCATCTTACGGCTCAGCTCGCGCACTCGCGATACGATGCCGCGAATGAAGAAGACGCCGGACGAAAAACTCGCCCGGCGTCTTCAAACTCGAGGCTAGAGACGTCAGTTACTTTCGACCGTCATGGTGCAGCCGCTTGCGGCGCAACCGGCGGCGAGTACGGGACGGGTGCGGAGGGAGCAGGGGTAGGCGCGACGGTCGACACCGTCGGGTCGGGAACACCGGCCGGAGGCAGCGTATCCGCAATCATCGGACGACGGGGGTTTGCTACTCCAAACACGCCACAGGCCGCCAGGCTTGCGTTTGCCTGAACGCCGGCTGGAGGAGCGGGCTGCGATTGTCCCGCCGGCGATGCCGGAGGCAAAACGCCCGCCGGGACCAACGAGACGACACGGCCCAAAACCGTTTGCGGAGAATAGTTAACCGTATGCGGCCGCATGCGGCCCTGCCCGTTGGCATCCACCGTCAAAGTTCCCAGCGTGATGGCGGCCGGACCTGCCGAAGCACCTGCTGCGTCGCCGCAATCACCAAACTCGTTTACTGCCAGGGTATAGACGCCCGTGGGGACGCCGGACACGCGTGCGCTCACCAGCGATTGCGGTGCCGTCATCGCCGGCGGAGCATTGCTGTCGACTGGCGGGGCGCTGCGGGGCAGCGGATTCACCGGGGTCGGCGGCGCCGTCAATTGAATCTGGACAAAGCCGACGACGCCGGCATTCATCCCAGGCGTCGTCGCCGTGACGGTCGAGGCCGTCGGAGCATTCGGGCTCGGCATCAACGTCTGCTGCACCATGTTCGACGGCTTACCGTAGAGCACCGCGACTGCGGCGTTAATGTGGTGCAACGGTCCAAAAGTGTCTGATTGCGCCGGGGGAGGGCCGACGCCGGGTCCGTTTTGAGTCGGCAGACCCAGTCCCAGATCATCCGCGGCGACGATCGACGAGGTCGCACCGGTTTGGGTGACGGCCGTGTTATAGGGAACCGACTGCGGCATACCACCGGCCACGCCGACGGGAACCGCGGCCGGAACGACCACGGACCCGACCGGAGGAATGACGCCCCCGACGAGCGGATTGACGGTTTGCGTCATCGATGTCGTGGTCTGGCCGATCACGTGCCGCGGCGCCGGCTCATTCACGCCCGTTCCCACGCGGCGGAGGTGCCGCTCCTGGTCCGGAGTGAGGACCGGTAAATCGGCGTCGGCCGGACGAGTGACCGAGAGCGCGTACATCTTGCCGTCACGGGCAACCTGAAACGCGAGTCCCTGTCCCGCGGGAACCGAGCGGATAAACGGGATGCCGAAGTCGAGCATACGGTCCATCGACGATGTCATTTGATGATTGAAACCGACGATCACGTCACCGGTTTGGAAGCCGGCAAAGGCCGCGGGAGAAGAAGGATCGATTTCGGTGACGACCGGCCGATCGGCTTGATCGGGAAAGAGCGTCATCCCCATCAGCGTCAATTGACGCCCGAGAGGGACGCGAAACGCCTGGTCGCCGCGCCGCAGTGACAGCAGGAAGGCGGGTTGCGTCGGCCGACGCAGCAGCATTTTGTGCAAGTCGTCGAACGTCGCGACTTCCTTGCCGTCGATTTTCGCGATGATATCGCCGGGCTCGACGCCTGCTCGCGCCGCCGGCGTTTGCGACCGCACGCTTTGCACGACCACCTGGGCATTTCTGTTGGGGCGAACTTCCAGACCGGTCCGCACGCTGAAGTTGGCCATGGCCACGTTCAGGTTGCCGGCGCCGGCCCGGATGCGAATGTCAGTGTCCGGATGCCCGGACCAACCAGTGACGTCGGGCTGAGAGTTGGTGTTTGTATTCAAGGTCGGCGAGGCCGACATGCGCGAGGTCGTCGTTGTGACCGTCGTGCTCGTCGGGGCTGGCGCCTGGCCGTAGGCGGCACACGAAAAAGCGGCCAGGGCGCTGATCGAGATTGTTGTGTGTCGCAGGACAGTCTTTTGCAAGACAAAGTTTCGCAGGATTCGATTTCGCAAGGTAATCATGAGCGGTGCTCCTTCGAGCCGACCCCGGGGGATTTTAAATCGGCGATGTCCGTTAGAGACTGCAAAGTCTGTACCGCGGTCTGTCCCAGTGGCTGCTTTTTCCACTGCGTCATCCCCGTCCTTGTGTTGATCATTACGGAGCGGCGCGCAACAAAAAGCCCGCGGCCGAATCGTCGGCCACGGGCTTCGTCGTGCATGCTCCGGCGATCACTCGCCGCGCGGTTTACTTGTTGCCATGCGGCTGCGAACGCTGCTTCTGGCCGCTAGTCCCACGTTTGCTTTCCTCGTGTTGTTCTCCGGACATGTCCTTGTCCGGCATGCGCTGGCCGCTGTTGCCGGCCTGCTGCGGATTGTGCATCGGTTTCGTGCCGGCCATGTGTTTTTCGTGCGGCTGCCGACTTGGCGACTCGCCCGCCATGCGATTTTGATCTTCATCGCATTCGCCACATTGTTTCTCGAACGCGGTGACTTGGCGGTCGGCCTCGTCCTTCTCGATGCCGTAGCGCTTCTCGATCGCACCGGCCAGCTGCTCGCGCTTGCCCTCGATGCGGTTCAAGTCATCGTCCGTGAGCTTGCCCCACTGCTCCTTGACCTTGCCTTTGAATTGCTTCCAGTCGCCCTTCACAGTGTCCCAGTTCATCGTCATTTCTCCTCGGGGCTTCCTGCCGTCTTGACGGTCTCGCGAGCGGAGTCCAACACCCTGCTCATCCTGTGCGTCGAGGCCGGTCACTTTTTTTCCACACCATATAAGTAGTGCAACGGGCATGCCGCGAAGGGAGAGCGATAAAACGATGTTCAGGCGCGCCGGAATCCCGAGGAAAAGCCGGGTAGGACAGTTCCTTTTTGAGGGCGAGGCGACCGATCTGATCGTCGCCCGACCTCGGCTGAAAGCGGGCGCCTCAGCCCTACGCCCCGTGAAGCAAGCGGGACAATCGTAGCGGAGGAGAAAGATCTCACCGCGCTTCGTCGCTCGCCGCGGTTATTGACCGAGAGTTTGAATCGGATGCGCCAAGAGATGCGCGGCGGTGCGCACGTGGTGCAGAACATCAGTCGACTGCGTCGCGGTCTGATTCGAATCCTCGGGCGTTCCGCCCGGCGCGTCATCTTTCGGCGGATCTTTGCAGCCGCCCTCCGGCGAATGCCAGCGAACCTCGATGTATTCGGCGCCGAGCAGCAACACCGCCACGCCGTAGTAGCACCAGAGCATCAGGCCGATGAAGGATCCCAGAACGCCGTACGCCGCCGTGTAGCGCGTGCCGATCAACAGACTCGCCAGGATTTGACGGCCAATTTCCCAGATCGTCGCGGCCAGCATTCCGCCGCGTAGACAGAACTTAAACGGAGCAGGCTTTTTCGGCAGCGCGCGGTAAATCAACGAGAAGAGCAGGGTGTTGGTGCCGAAGCTCACGAGCGACTGTAACGGCCGCCAGAACATCTGCGAGCCGGGGAGGATGCCCGTCGTGTATTGCTCGACGGCGTACAGCACCAGCGTCCCGATGAACACGGCCGTTACCAGGAGCGCCAGGCTGCAGAGCATCAGGAAGGCGACCAGCCGCTCGAAGAGAACCATCCGCACGGCCGCGGCCACGCCCTTGCGATCGCTCTTCGGTACGTCGCCGATGCGGTCGAAGGCCTGCTGCAATTGGACGAACCCGGCGATCGCCGAGATGAGCATCATTACCAGGGCGATGGGCCCGTGAATGGTCGAGCGATCGCGGACCTGGTCGAGCGCTTGTTCGACTGCGGTCCGAGCGGAGGGGGAAAGATCGCTTTCGATCAATGTCAGTACGGCCTGATGGGCGCTCTGTCCGGTATGCGCGAAGCGGAAGAAGAGCCCCAGGCCCGAAATCAAGAGCAGCAACAAAGGGAAGAACGACAGCGCGATGTAGTAGGCGACGGCAGCCGCCATCACCGGACCATCGTCGCGGCTCCAACGGTCGTAGGCGGCCGCGAAGCAATTGAAGTGGCGCCGACCGAAGTTCACGAGGCCCATGGGGTCGAACCGATCCGGTTGAACTGTCCCCTCGCTCCCCATCGGGAGCTCAGACTCCGAGCGAGTGCGAGGATTGCCGGGCCGCTCCGGTCTCACTCACATACTGACGCCCAGATTCCAACTCGCTCACATTCTAACGTGGCTTCGTTGCAAGCGGCGCGCCAAGCGCACGGGCCGGCGAACGGTTCGGTGTGGCGGGAGCGGGCAACCACCCAGGAATCTCCGGGAGCAGAATGTCTTGGTGACGCCGTTTCCCCCATCAGGGATTCTGGACAAATGTGCGGAAAACGCGGCCCAAATGGCAGACTTAACCGACCCGTCAGCCGCGGTGAGCTAGACTTTTGTTATTCGACGCAACCCGCACTGGCGAACCTGCCAAGGAATCGCGGCCGTGTCGCGTCGATCCAATCACGCGCCGTTTCGGCACCCGTTTTGCTGTTCCCTCAATCAACTTTCGAGGACATCCAACCGAACAACGAGAAGAGTACACCGAGCCGGTAAGGAGCCGGGCCATGTTCGATGAAGTCGAAGATGCTCCGCATTCAAACGAACCTTTGGGTTCCCGCGAACAAAACGCTGCACAATCGGCGGCGGGCGCGAACCCTTCGCTCTGTCAACAGCACGGCTGGGCCCCGATCTTTACAAGCGTGCTGCTGTTTGTCGGAGCGGTCTCGTTCTACGACGGTTATCTCGTCGTGCGGACCGGCGACGAGATTGTGGACTTCGAAAAGAACCCGCTTGGTCTCTACTTGCTCCGCATCGATAACGGCAGTCCCGACATTTTTCTCCGGGTGAAAGCGGCCGGCACTATCCTGGCCCTCACGTCGCTTTCCTTTCTCCATCGACGCTCAAAGCGATTGGCCAGCCCCATCGCCTTCGCCCTGTGCGCCTTCCAGACGGGTCTGCTGATCTTCCTGGAAAACCCGTTCTCGTGACCGACGGGTTTCGTTCAGGCGACCCGCGTCGATCTGCCTCGAGCCCCGAGAATCGCTCTCCGCGGTCGCTGAGCCGTCGCGTTGTTTCGGTGACCGCCGCTTAGGCTGACTTCTGAGTGGAAGCCAGCGGTCCGTCGGCGGTGGCGATGGGATTCCGGCTCGCCCCATCTCCCGCCATGGACTGCACGAGCTGCTGCAGCTGCACGAGCTGGAGTGCGGTTTCCTGCATGCTTGTGCCGAACTGGTCCGCGCCGGCTTCCACCAGCTGCTCGCGGTTTGCCTTCTCGGAGTCGGCAGGCAATCCCCAGCGGCCGACGACAATCTTCAGGTCGAGGAAATTGGTTCGCAGACGCTTGCAGATGAGCCGTGTGTGGGACAGACCGCCCGGCGGCAGCGAGCCGATGCAGACAATGCCCGGATGCCCCTCGCCGACACGCGTCACAATTTCGGAGACGAGGTGGTCGGTCGACAGCACCTCGGCGGCGCAGACCCGCGGATCGAGCAGTCGGCAAAACATCTCGACCGCCACTTCGTCGGCCGCATCCCGCGCCGCACAGGCCAGGATCTTGATCGTCGAGTGACCGCTGGCCGATTCGGCAGCGGCCGCCTGGTCGAAATTCCCCGGGACCGGCCCCAGTTCTTCCACGATTTCCCGCACCACCTCGAAGATCGAAGCGGCTTCGTTCTCCGAGATCAGGCCCGACTCGAAGTCGCTCCGGGCGGAGGCGAGGGCCGGAATCATCACCTCGTCGAAGACGGCACCGAGCGTCGTTTTCTGCAATTGCTCCCGGACGATTTCAAACGCTTCGTCCTGATCGTGGGCCAACAGCCGCTGATAGAGCTGCAATTGGGGTGTGAGAACGGCCTCGTCCCCCAGCAAAATGTCGAGAAACGCCAGATTGGGAAAGTGTTTTCCGAGGACCACCAGGCACACCGTCAGCGGCACCGAGAGCACCAGCCCAGGCGCCCCCCAGAGCCACGACCAGAAGGCAATCGCGACGAGCAGTGCCGCCGGCGAGACCCCCATCGAATGCCCGTACAAGAGCGGCTCGAGCACCAGATTGGCGGCCAGCTCGTACCCCACGTACAGAGCCACGATCAACGCTGGTTTCGTCCAGCCGGGCATGATCGCGAGACTGAGCGCGAAGGGGAAGAACATCGCGATCCACGGCCCAACGAGCGGAATGTAGCGCAAGAATGTCGACAGTACGCCCCACAGAAGGGGATACGGCATGCCGATCAGCCAGAGCCCGCAGCCGACCACCAGCCCGAACGACCCGTTGATCAAGAGCTGCATCAACAGAAACGCGCTGAGGCCTTGGGCACCATCGTCGAGGGCCCGCGTCGTAACCGTCATGTGTCCTTCGCCGAAGAGCCACAAAAAGCGATTGCGCAGCTTCTCCCGGTTGATCAACATGTAAATGACGAGCACGATCACCAGCGCCAGCGACGCGAGGAACTCGAAGACCGCGTCGACGGTCGTGATGATGGGCCCGAACTGCATCGTCCCCTCCTGGTTGACGACGCGCACTGCCTGCGGTTCGACGTCGTCCTTGACGGGCTTCTCGGCGGCATCGTTGATCGCCGTGGTCACCTTGTTGCCGAACTCTTCGATTCGCGTCAGCACCGAGTGCCGGCTCGAGCTGCGCAGCTCGCTGATGCGGCGGGAGACGTTCCCCTCGTACTCCGGCAACTGGTTGGCGAACTGCAGCAACTGGCTAGTCATGATCCAACCGCACACGCCGGCGAACACCATCGTCGCAGTCACGACGGTGACCACGGCCGGAGCGCGGGGCACGCCACGTCGCGTCAGCAACATCACGACGGGATTAAGAATGAAAGCCAACAGCACGGCGAAGGCGATCGGCACCATCACCACCTTCGTGAGAGCCAGGCAGGCAATGACGACGACGGCCAGCAAAAATTTCCCGACCGTCGGCGGGAGTCGTAGCGTCCAATCCGAAGTCGTGCGTTGCGTGCGTTTCGCCACGTGGGGATTTATCCGGGAAGAATTTTGGCGGAAACGGGGGCGAGGCGAAAAATCGGACCGAGCAGCACAGCCCGGTAAAAACAAGCGGGGCTGCGTTCGGCAAGCGCCATCACGCAACCCCGCTTATAGTGACAGTTCGGCCGTCGTCCGGCACGTCTTACCACGGCTTGAGACGCCAGCCCAGAATGAAGCCGACGCCGAAGCAGGCCAGGGCGAACGTTTCCGGACGCTCCCGGGCGTACGTTTTGGCGTATTGGAGCAGGTCATCGAACGGTTGCATTTGCGAGCTGCCCTGCCGGGCCACGCGCCCACCGTCCCCGGTCCGCTGTTGGGACAGGCGACCGGCTTGCGATTGATGTTGAGCCATGAGTGACAATCCTCTATTGGGAGAAAATCGTGCGAGAACTTCACGTCCGGGAGCTGGACCGCGGCAGGCCCGACCGCGTGGTGGGCCCCGAACGGTGCAGCATTTCCTTGACGCGCTCGATGTTGTTGACCAACTCCTCGCGGGAATGTGTAAAGATCCTGGGAGGTTTACGGAACCACGCGATCGCATAGCCGACGAGCGATGCGGCCACAAAGATCGCGAAGATGAACGTGATCCAGACCGACGCCAGCCGGCTCATCCCGGCGACGTCAACGAGCAAGAGGGCGATCCCAAATAAGGCGACCGGCACAGCGCAGACCGCCAGCACGGCGCCAGCGGCCAAGGCCACAAGCGGACGCTGAATGCGGGAGCCGGCCTCCTTCGCGTCGAGCGTAAAGAGCTGGGCTTGGAGCTGGCCCAGCGTCAAGATGTCGTGCAGGATCTGGCCCACGCTTCGCGCGGCCGTTCCGCCTGCCGAATGACCATTTTCCTCGACGCGCGCGCTCATCGTCGTTTGATCCAAAAGGCCAGCAGGACGCCGGCCAAAAGTGCGGCCGCCAGGCTGAGCCCCGGATGATCGGCAATTGTGTCTTCGAGACTATCGAAATACTTGGTCGCTGGTCCCATCATCCCGCGGCCTGTGGCAGGTCGAGAGCGCCGCTCCTTGCTGCTGGCGAACGCCTCTTCCGAAAGTCGATTTTTCATGATCATCGCTTCGGACCTCCTGCCCCCTCTCGCCCGCTCGGCCCGGGGGGCCGGTTCATGAATTGGTTGAACTGCTGGGTCGCGACGGAGACGCCGGCCCGCACAATCAGGCCCAGCGCGACCCCCGCCAGCTCGCGGCCCAGCGACTTGGACTTCTCCTGCGTCACGGACTCGCCCAACGTTACCTTCGCATGCTTGGCCAACTCGGCCATCTGCTCCGGAGTGGGCGAGACGACTTTTGCCTTCGACGGCACGACCAGGTACGCCGCCACGGCCGCCGCGCCCAGGCAGAGCCACGGAGCATGACGCACATACGAGCGCCAATCGAACATCCCCCGCGTGCTCTGCACGAACGTTTCGACTTCGTCGTCCAGATTCGACCGAATCTGGCGCATCTCCTCGCGCACCTGCTCGATCGTGGGCTCAGAGCGGGTCATGGCAATGGTCTCGTTTCTTTCCCGGGTCCGCCGCCGTACATCTCTGGCAGACCTATTTCACCGCGAATTTTGCTCTTCATCGAGCATACTGCATTGCCCAGGTCGAGGCAGCCACCAAATCCGTTCCTTCAGCCTGCCAGCGCGCCACCCAGTCCCTTCAGCGCGAAAGATGCCGGCTGATGGCCTCCGGAATGGTTTTCCGGACGACGTCGTGGAGCTGCTGGCTCAACGATTCGAGCCGCGACGCCGGCGTTGCCTCCGGACTGAGCGCCCCGGCGATCGTCTGACCGACCAGCACGCCCACGCCGAGACCCACGCCGAACGCCAACAGCGTCGAAGCCATTGGATAGTCCTCGACAAGTTCGCGCGACGAATCGACGAGCTCTCGCGAGGACGACGCGAAAGACTGGCGCGACGGTGGCGACATTCCCCGCCGCCGATTGCCTTGCTGCATATGTGAACTCATGACCGGCTCCCGAAAAGGCGAAGGCCCGACCGACGCAGGCCTCCACGGTGCAATGCCATCGCCGGGCCGCCGCGCCCGGACGAACAACCGCCGCCGCGTTTAGCGGCTGCGAAGGCTGGCGCCGATCAACAGACCGACGAACACGCCGATGCCGAAGCAGAACGCCACCGATTCGGTGGGACGCTGGCGAATCATGTCCTCGGCTTGCTCGTAACCGCCGCGGACGCTTTCGAGCGCCTGCTGCGACCCCTCTTGAATGCGGTCGGCCGCCTGCTGTACGTATTCGCGCACGTTTTCGGTCGCCTCCGTGAAGGATGCCGAGCCTTTGGACGTCAGCTCGTCGAGATAGTCTTCGACCTGCGATCGGGCTTCGCCCGTCTTTCGCTGAATCAGACCGACCAGCTGATCGATGTTGCCGTTGAAGGTCTGCACGTCGTCATTGCTCAGCTGACCCCAGTGCTTGCGAAGCTTTCCCTTGATCTCGTTCCAGTTCCCTTGCAGCGTGGCTTGGTTAATCATGACTGCGACTCCTTCGGTTAAATGTGTTTTATCGAGATTTCCGGGTCCGCACCGAAGAAAGAGCATCAGCACGAGCCGCCCGGCGAATGCTCAACTTAATGCAAGGGTTATGCCAAACAGGTGACATCGCATCGAGGCAGCGAACTTTATCAAGAGTATGCTGGCTGCCGGGGTAGGATCGGGCAGTCAATTTGCTCGAAGCAAGTTTGGGCCGAAGTGTGCAAGCATCGCGTCGGCCGCGTTGGTCCGGCCGCAGCCAACATGTCGGCCATGCAATCAAAAGCGACACAAGTTGAGCAGCGGGCTCCGGGCGAAGTTTGATCGGAAACGGCCCGCAAGCGCGAGTTCGCGCCGTTGGCACTCCGTTTGCATCTGAGTGTGAAAGTCAGCTGCAGCTCCGAAAGTGCATCTCTACCCACGCGTCCGCGTAGCGCATCGGTCAGGAGAAATCTGATCGCCCGCGAGCGCGTTCACCTTTTAAGACAAGGAGACCCGCTATGGGCCTCATTTTGCTGATCGTGCTGATCATTTTGTTGCTGGGAGCCGTGCCGGCTTGGCCGCACAGTCGCAACTGGGGTTATTACCCGAGTGGCGGACTGGGACTGATCATCGTGATCCTCCTGGTGCTCGTGCTGATGCATCAGATCTAGCGGAACGGTCCGCCGGGAACGCGCAACAGGCCGGCGTCGACTTGCATGCACAACGCGAGTCGACGCCGGCCGTCGATTTAATGACTCCGCTTTTCTCAACACGCCGCCATCGCTCACGAACGTGCGCTCTCGTTTTGGATCTTTTCGAGCGTTAGGATATTTTCTGAAAGGAGAAGGTTTCATGGCCCCCCTGACTAGCAAGCCAACCCCTGCCGGCAAGCCAGCGCCGGCAAAGGCGCCAGCGAAATCGCAGCCCGCCAAGAACGATCACAACGGCAAACCGGCAATGACTCGGCAACGGTTGGCCGAGCTGCTCAACGAAGACCTGGCGCGCGAGTATCAGGCCATCATCGCTTATGTCGTTTATTCGCAGGTGCTCACTGGGGCGGCCTACATGAAGATTGCCTCGGAGCTCGAGTTGCACGCCGCGCAGGAACTGCAGCACGCACTGATCATCGCCAAGCAGATCGATTACTTGGGCGGCACCCCGACCGTCGAGGCGAAGCCCGTGAAGATGTCGGACGATCCCCGCGAGCTGTTGCAATTCGATCTCGACAATGAAATCCAGACAATTCGGAATTATCGAGAGCGCGTAACGCAGGCCGAGTCGCTCGGCGAATTTGCAATTGCTGAAATCGTGCGTAAGCTCTTAGTAGAAGAACAGGACCACGAGATCGACCTGGCGACGGCGCTGGGCATCGATGCTCCTGATCCGTCCAATTCCGCCCGCTGAGTCTGCCAAGTTGGAGGGTCGCTCCGGGCCACCTCGATGTCAGGGGAAGTTCGTCGATGCGACACACTCTACGCATGTTGCCGTGCGCGGCGCTGGTTGGCGGTCTGATGCTGGTCGGGGCGGCGCAGGCCCCCAAAGCCTGTGCCGGCGGCAGTCCCTACGGGCCGGGGTGGCAGTCGTACCCCTACGACGCCATCGGCGACACGAACCCGTACAACTACTATGACGCTCGCGGTTACAACGCCCCGTTCGCCTACGCCGGCACGCAAGGCGAGAGAATCTTCCCGTATTACGGACCGGGCTATTACGGGGCGCGGGCCGACAGCCCCTCGCGTCCGGCCAACTTCACGCCGGATGTCTACGCTCCCTACCTCTACGGTCACCTGGGCGGCGGCTGCAATTACCACTGTGGCGTCGGTTGGTGGTAAGCGGAGCCGAGCGATTTCGGAACGGCGAACGGAGTGTCCCTAAAACGGCGCTCCGTTTTGCCTTTGCGCAACGCTCTGAGTGGGACAGCCAACGGCGGAGTTCCACCGGTCAGCGGACGCGTAGACCTTCCGGGAAGTGCCCGTCGACGAGGTGTGCGTCGCTCAGGTGTCCATCCACGAAATGTCGGCTGAACGACCAGACGTGCGGGGCAACTCCGACCAGCGCCACGCAAATTCCCATGATGATCTTGCCGGCGACCGCGACCTCGCACGCCAAGGTGAGCTCCACAATCGATTTGGCCGCGAGCGCCACCTTAATCCAGCTCTGCCACATCGGGTTTTCCTCCCTGGGATTTCCGCCGACCTTCGGTCCCCGCCTCAATCTCGGTCCCGCGCGTGGCAACGGTGCGGAGTCCGCTCAAAATGGATGCAAATCCAACACCGGAGTCTAACCGCCTGAACGCCACCCCTTCGTTGATGGATCGGCAAGGTGAGTGAGGTCGGGCATCGGGTCGGCGCGTATACTGGAGTGTCCCGCTGACCACCCGTCGCGTCGTTGAGCCCTCGCCTATGAGTTTGCAGAAATATCGTCAGAAGCGACGATTCAAAAAGACGCCCGAACCGGCCGGGTCACGGGCCGTTCCAAAGGGCCAGCGTTTCGTCGTGCAAAAGCACGCGGCCAGCCACCTGCATTACGACTTTCGTCTGGAGATGGGCGGCACCCTCAAAAGCTGGGCGGTGCCCAAAGGTCCCAGTCTCGACCCCGCGCAGAAACGGCTGGCGGTCGAGGTCGAAGATCACCCGATCGAATATGCCGACTTCGAAGGCACCATTCCCCAAGGCGAGTACGGCGGCGGCACCGTCATGGTCTGGGATCGCGGCGACTGGATTCCCGAAAACGGCGATCCCGAGGCGGCACATCGCGCGGGTGAGATCAAATTCACTCTGCTCGGCGAAAAGCTGCAGGGGAGCTGGGTACTGGTCCGCACGCGCCGCGGCGAAGCACGAAAACCACAATGGCTGCTGATCAAGCACCGCGACGACGCCGCGCGCCCTGACGCCAAGCGCGACATCATCGAGACGGCGACCAAAAGCGTAAAGACGGGCCGCTCGCTCGAAGAGATTGCCGAGGGCGCGCCCGCCCACAAGAACGGGCGTGGCCGTTCCAAGAAATCCGACACTCCCGACGTCTGGCACAGCCATCGCCCGTCCCGACGCGTAAAGCGCGAACCGGGTCCGGTCAAAGTCATCGCGCCGGCCAAACGTCCGAGCGTGCCCACAACCACGCTCAGCAAGCTGGCCGGTGCGAAGGGGCGCGCGATGCCGTCGAAGCCAATGGCCGAACTGGCGACGCTCGTGCAGGAACCGCCGGAAACGAGCGCATGGCTGCACGAGATCAAGTTCGACGGTTATCGCATGTTTTGCTGCGTAAAGGAGGCCAAAGCCCGGTTCATCAGTCGCAGCGGCCAGGATTGGACAGCCAAGATGGGATCGCTCGTCGAGTTGGCGGCCCAGCTCCCCGTGGAATCGGCGATTCTCGACGGCGAAGTGGTCGTGCTCGACACGAAAGGCGTCAGCCAGTTTCAACTGCTGCAGAATGCCCTGGGCAAAGAGGGTCAGAAGCCACAGGGAGCACCACTTCTCTACTATGCGTTCGACCTGATCTATCTGGACCACTTCGATCTCACCGGCGTGGTGCTCGAGAAGCGGAAGGCACAGCTCGAGGCGCTGCTTAAGCACGCCAAACTGGGCTCCCGGATTCAGGTCAGCGAGCACGTGGTGGGCAAAGGGAAGCAGTTTTATCGGCAGGCCGCCCGCGCGCAGCTCGAAGGCATCATCTCCAAGAAGCGCGACAGCCTGTATGTCGGCGGGCGCGGAGCCGACTGGCTCAAATCCAAGTGCCGCCAGACCGAGGAATTCGTGATCGGCGGCTACACGAAGCCGGAAGGCTCGCGGATCGGATTCGGTGCGCTGTTGCTGGGCTATCACCGGGGGAAGGGTGAGTTGGTCTACGCCGGCCGCGTCGGCACCGGCTTTGACACTAAGATGCTCCGTCAGCTGACGGCGCGGCTCAAACTGCTCGAGCAGAAGCAAGCCCCATTCACCGGCCCCCTCCACGATATTCCTCGCAAGGGCGTGCAGTGGGTGCGACCGGAACTCGTCGGTCAGGTCGAGTTCGCCAATTGGACGGATGACGGCGTCGTGCGGCAGGCTGCCTTTCAGGGTCTGCGGGAAGACAAGCCCGCGCGCGAGGTGGTCCTCGAACGGCCAGCTCCGGTGGCCGAATGACGGGCCGACAGAGTGGATAGGCGATCATGGCGGTGAAGCGGCGTACGACGAAAAAGAAGCCATCGGATGCCGACCCGTTGGCCGGCATCCGCCTGACGCACCCGGACCGAGTCGTTTATCCCGACGTCGGTGTGACCAAGCGGGAGCTGGCCGAGTACTTCGCCGCGGTCGCTCCCTGGCTCTTGCCGCACGTCGCTGACCGCCCCTTGTCGCTCGTCCGTTGCCCGGCCGGGCTGGCGGGACAGTGCTTCTATCAAAAGCAGCCGCCGCAAGGTCTGCCGCCGTCGGTCAAAGAGATCAAGATTCGCTACAAAGACGCGTCGACCACCGGCGTGTTCATCGAGGACGCTGCCGGGCTATTGGCGCTCGTGCAATTCGGCGTGATGGAGATTCATGCCTGGCAGTCGCGCGCGGACGACATCGAGAAGCCCGACCGGATCATTTTCGACCTCGACCCCGGTCCCAATGTCGAATGGTCGCGCGTCATCGACACGGCGCTCTTGGTGCGTGACTTCTTGAAGCACTTGGGACTGACCAGCTTCGTGAAGACAACCGGCGGCAAGGGCCTGCACATCGTCGCCCCGATCGCCCGCGGCCGCTCGTGGGACCAAGTGAAGGAATTCTGTCACGGAGTCGCCAACATCATTACGACGGCCGACCCCGCGCACTTTGCGGCCACGATGTCCAAGGCAGCTCGGCCACGAAAAATCTACCTCGACTATCTTCGCAACGAACGGGGTTCGACGGCCGTCGCCCCCTATTCAAGCCGAGCCCGCGACGGCGCGCCGGTCTCCATGCCGCTGGGTTGGACCGAACTCCGCCGAGTGACAAGCGGCGCCGCCTTCAACGTCAAGAATGCATTGGACCACATCAAAAAGCGAAAACGCGATCCGTGGGACGGCTACGGTCGGCTGAAGCAGCGGATCACGGACGCCGCGATCAAATCGATCGCCCAGTTGCAGGCCCCGCGGTAGGCTCACCGTTCCGGTGGTGCAAGCTTCAAGAGCCCTCGCGACGACTGGCCTTGATCTACCCCTCGTGCCCCTCGTGCGACAAAACCTTCTCGAAGATCACCAGGTTTTCGTCCCGGTCCGTGTCCCAGCGGATGCCGACGACGTCGTATTCGCGGCTGATCGCCAGCTGCAGCATCGGGCGGTGCGTGTTGTGGCACTCGAAGCGCACCGTCGGGTACTGGTGACTGAGGGCCCAGGCATGGGCGGCGTCCATCAGCTGCGAGGCGATGCCGCTCCGGCGGTGTTCCGGCAGCACGCCATAGAGCCAGGCGAAGAAGACACTCGGTTTTAGCTCAAATCCGCAGAAGAAGCCGACCGGCGCCTCGTCCAGCGTGGCGACCAGCATCAGCACGTTGTACCGCCCCAAAAACCGTCGGCGGAAGAACTGCGCGTCGTGAGTGGGCCGGTAGATGCGGTTATACAACTCGAGCACAATCGGGATGTCGTCCTGCCCGACGACGTCGACTTTTGCATTGGCCATGGGAGCCTGCCTTTCATCCTTCCCAATGCATTTTACGTCAGAGCCGGTCGTGCGCGGGGGACGCGGCCGACGCATTCTTGTCGCGACCGGGTTTGAACGCAAGGCGACCTGCCCGTGTCGAGGTCGTCTCTTGGACTCCCGACCGCTCGCAGCTGACGGTTTGACCACCCTCCGACCGTGGCGTGATGGTCGCTACGACGCCGGCAAGCAAGGCTCCCAGAAGCCTGACGGCATGACGCAAACGTGCTAGAATTCCACTCTGAGAGGAGTTTTGAAGCGCAATGCAAGACCGTCGCAATCTGTTCAACAAGGTGTGGGACGCGCACGTCGTCCGGGAGCTGGCGTCGGGGCAGACCCAGCTGTTCATCGGACAGCACCTGGTTCACGAGGTCACCAGCCCGCAAGCGTTCGAGATGCTGCGGGACCGGGGGCTGAAAGTGCTTTTCCCCGAACGGACGCTGGCCACCGTCGACCACATCATTCCCACCGACAACGTCGCCCGCCCCTTTGCCGACGACATGGCCGAACAAATGATGTCGGCCATCGAGCGGAACTGCCGCGAATTTGGCGTCCGCCTGCTCACGCTGGGGGACGACCGCCAGGGAATTGTGCATATTATCGGGCCGGAGCTGGGAGTCACGCAGCCGGGCATCACGCTCGTCTGCGGCGACAGTCACACCAGCACGCACGGTGCGTTCGGCAACATTTCGCTCGGCATCGGCACAAGCCAGGTGGCCCACGTGCTGGCGACCCAGAGCCTGGCACTCAGCCGTCCCAAGGTCCGCCGCATTGAGGTCACGGGCCGGCTGCGTCCGGGCGTCTACGCCAAGGACGTGATTTTGAGCATCATTCGGCGGCTCAGCGTCCACGGCGGCGTGGGTTTCGCCTACGAATACGCGGGCGAGGTCTTCGACCGGATGACAATGGACGAGCGGATGACCGTCTGCAACATGAGCATCGAAGGGGGCGCACGTTGCGGCTATGTGAATCCCGATAAGACGACGGTCGACTATCTCCGCGGCCGGCCCTTCGCGCCGCAGGGAGAGGCCTTCGACCGCGCTGCCAAATGGTGGTTAAGTCTGGCCTCCGCGCCGGACGCCCAGTTCGACGACCGCGTCACCATCGACGGCTCCGCACTCGAGCCAACCGTCACCTGGGGGATCAACCCGGGTCAATCGGTCGGCGTCACCGAGAAGATCCCGTCGGTCGGCTCGTTTCCCACCGAGGAACAAAAGGGAATCGCCGAGGCGCTCGGCTTCATGGAGCTTCAGGAGAACAAGCCGATCCGCGGCCTGAAGATCGATGTCGCCTTCATCGGGTCGTGCACCAACGCGCGGATTTCCGACTTGCGAGAGGCCGCGAGAATCGTCCGCGGCCGGCACGTCGCGTCGCACGTCCGTTCACTGGTCGTCCCCGGTTCGCAGCAGGTTCGAAAACAGGCCGAGAGCGAAGGGCTCGACCGCATCTTTACCGAGGCGGGATTCGAGTGGCGTGGCGCCGGCTGCTCGATGTGCCTGGCCATGAACCCCGACAAGCTGGTCGGCCGCGAAATCTGCGCCTCGTCGAGCAACCGCAATTTCAAGGGGCGGCAGGGGAGCCCGACCGGCCGCACACTTTTGATGAGCCCGGCGATGGTGGCCGCCGCCGCCGTCGACGGCTGCGTCACCGACGTTCGCGAAGTTCTCGATGCCGTTCCCGTGTGACTGCCCGGGGCGGAGCGTTCCGTCGCTGTTCACAGCCGATCCCCGTTCATTTCCGTTAGCCCCAGATTCTGAAATCTCTTATGCACAAACTCGAATCGATTACCGGAAACGCTATTCCGCTGTTGTTGGATGACATCGACACGGACCGGATCATTCCGGCCCGCTACCTCCGCTGCGTGACCTTCGAGGGCTTGGGCGAGCACGCCTTCAAGGACGATCGCCAGCAGCATCCGACGACGCACCCCTTCGACGATACGCGTTTCGAGGGGGGCTCGATCCTCGTCGCCGGCCGGAACTTCGGCTGCGGTTCCTCGCGCGAGCACGCGCCGCAGGCGCTGATTCGTTTTGGACTCAAGGCCTGCATTGCCGAATCGTTCGGCGAGATCTTTTTCGGCAACTGCACGTCGCTGGGAGTGGCCTGCGTTTGTCTGCCGCGCGATGTGCTCGAGCAGCTGGCGGCCGCCATCGAGCGCGACCATCGCCTGCCGGTGACGATCGACCTCGTCGCGGGCGTCGTCCACTTCGGCGGCAACTCCGTCCCGTTCGAGATGCCCGTGGGGGCGCGCAAGGCCCTCGTCACTGGGGAATTCGACTTCCTCGCCCAGCTGCTCGAGGGGAAAGACGCCATTCGCGAAACGGCCGGCAAACTCCCCTACGTCTCGAATTTCGCCTGAGTCAATCCGCCGACATTCGTGCGGCCGGAATTCATTTGGCCGGCCACCCTCGAAACACGCTCGGACAGTGAAAGGACCCACGACATGAACTTT
>Ga0210390_10001175_pt1 | contig 25802 bp, 26 predicted proteins | sample IncBWH11OmetaG_FD_161050 | JGI IMG/M metagenome (GOLD analysis project Ga0210390, IMG submission 161050) | Forest soil microbial communities from Barre Woods Harvard Forest LTER site, Petersham, Massachusetts, United States - Inc-BW-H-11-O ... | reverse complement strand
CGACGAGGACGGGGAGGACCCGACCGAGGTCGAGGCCGGCAAGCACGCGCTCAACTACATCAAGCTCGACGGCAATATCGGCTGCATGGTCAACGGCGCCGGCCTCGCGATGGCGACGATGGACATCATCAAGCTCTACGGCGGCAGCCCGGCGAATTTTCTCGATGTCGGCGGTGGGGCGACGCGCGAGCGGGTCTCGACCGCATTCAAATTGATCCTCAGCGACCCCAATGTCGAAGGCATCCTCGTCAACATCTTTGGCGGAATCATGCGCTGCGACGTGATCGCCGAGGGCGTCGTGGGGGCCGCGCGCGAGATCAACCTGCACGTGCCGCTGGTCGTGCGCCTCGAAGGCACCAATGTCGACCTCGGCAAAAAAATCATGCAGCAATCGGGATTGCCGATCCTGGCTGCCGAAAACCTCGCCGACGCCGCGCAAAAGATCGTGACCGCGGTCAAGGAGGCGCGCTGATGGCGATCCTCGTCAACGCCGCGACCAAAGTCTTGTGCCAGGGCTTCACCGGTTCGCAGGGCACGTTTCATTCGGAGCAGGCGATCGCCTACGGCACCAAGATGGTGGGCGGCGTGACGCCGGGGAAAGGCGGGACCCGCCATCTCGACCTGCCGGTGTTCAACACGGTGCACGAGGCGGTGGCCGCCACCGGCTGCGACGCGAGCGTGATCTATGTCCCGCCGCCCTTTGCCGCGGACGCGATCCTCGAAGCGGTCGACGCCGAAATCCCGCTCGTCGCCTGCATCACCGAGGGCATCCCGGTCGTCGACATGGTGCGGGTCAAGCGCGCGCTTACCGGCACCAAGACGCGGCTGATCGGCCCCAATTGCCCGGGCGTCATCACCCCGGACGAGTGCAAGATCGGCATCATGCCGGGGCACATCCACCGCCGCGGCAAGATCGGCATCGTCTCGCGCTCCGGCACCTTGACCTACGAGGCGGTGGCGCAGACGACCGCGGTCGGGCTCGGCCAAACGACCTGTGTCGGCATCGGCGGCGACCCGGTCAACGGCACCAACTTTGTTGAAGTGCTCGAAATGCTGCTCGCCGACGACGAGACGCAAGCGATCGTCATGATCGGCGAGATCGGCGGCACCGCCGAGGAGGACGGCGCGGCGTTCCTCAAATCGTCGGGCAAGAAAAAGCCGGTCGTCGGCTTTATCGCCGGCAGCACCGCACCCCCCGGCCGCCGCATGGGCCATGCCGGTGCCATCATCGCCGGCGGCAAGGGCGGCGCCGAAGACAAGATCGAAGCGCTCAAAAGCGCCGGGGTTATCGTCGCCCGCTCCCCCGCCGAAATCGGCACGACGATGCGCGACGCGCTGCGGGGGTAATCATTTTCCTTTTCGTCATCACCGCGGAACTGGTCGCCGGCGCCGGTGTCGATCGGAGTTGTCTGGTGCGGGCCGAGCTCTTCGAGCGCGATGTGCACCTTGTGCCGGTTGGGGGCGGCCAGTTCCACTCTTTCAACACCAGAAATCGGCAACACCAGAAATCCGGCCGATCGCTGTTGCGCCTCCTGGGCAACCCGGAGCCATAGCTCGGTGTGTCAGTCGCGGTCCTCGGCGGCGAGGCGGTGTAGGGCTTCGCGGTCGGCGCCGTAGCGCAGCCACTCGCCGAGATGCTGCATGCCGAGCCGCCGGTAGAAACCGCGCGCCGGGTTCCAGTCGAGCACCTGAAAATCGATGCGGCCCCAGCCGCGCTCGACCGCGATCGTCGCGAGGCGCGCCATCAGTCGGCGCCCGACGCCCTGCCCACGCGCGTTTTCGCTGACGTAGAGGTCTTCGAGATACATTCCCTGGCGGCCGAGCCAGGTTGAAAACCGCGGGTGAAACAGCGCCATGCCGGCCGGTTCGCCGCCGAGAAAGGCGAGGACCGCCTCGAACTGCCGGTCCGGCCCAAACCCGTTGCGGCGCAAATCGTCTTCGGTCGCGACGACCGCCTGCGGCGCCCTCTCGTAGACCGCGAGCTCGCGGATAAACCGCAATACCAGCGCGGCGTCGTCGGGTTCGGCAAAGCGAACCGTAATGTTCCCGCTCATCGTTCGCCCCAATCGCGCGGGCCGCTGCCGGGCGGCCCGAAATCGCGCGGTACGAGGCCAGCGTGGAACCAGGAGACGAACGCGTACACGTCGAACACCGGAAGCCGCAGCCGCTCGCGCAAGGCGCGCGCATAGGGCGCCATGTTGGTGCATTCGAGCACCAGCGCACCGATATCGGGATGGCGCGCGACGAGCGTGTCGCCGGCCTCGAGGATGTCGCGCTCGGCCGCAGCGGCGTCGAGCCGCTCCTCGTTGCCGAGCATGACGCGGGTGAATTCGCGGGCCGTCGTCGGTGCCGACCACCGGGGTCCGCGGATCGGCGCCGGCGGCGACCAGGTGCTCGGGCGTCAAATTGGCGGCGCTGACGGTCAGCACGCCGACCCGCCTGCCGGGCGGCAGCAGCCGCTCGACAAACGGGACTTGCATCAGGCTCGACGTGGCGACCGGCACCCCGACGTGATCAGCGATTTCGCGCTGCAACAACGACAGAAAACCGCAATTTGTCGTGAGGCCATCGGCGCCGAGGCGGACAAGCTCGGCGGCGGCTTCAAGAAAATCGTCGAGCAGGCCCGCGGCCTTGTCGCGCACGACGCGGGGCGGCGAGGCGCCTGGCACGACTTTGTAGAGAACTGGAAACGGCCAGGTCATGGCGTTGCCCATATCGCCCGGGATGCGCGGAAAGCGCGCCTCGAGCATCAGGATGCCGAGACGCGCGCCATAGAGCGGCTTGCCGCCCCAGACGATGCGCGTTTCGTTTGAAGACGGCATTTGTCGGCAATTCACAGCTGAGAGCTTGCGGTCTACCCTAGCTCGGCGAGGACAGGCGGGCAACGAGAGGAGGGGGCGATGGCGGACGAAGCAAAACCCCAGGCGGTCGACGCGGCGGCGGCGCCGCTGGCGCGGCCCGGCCGGGGATATCCCGAGCCGTTCGCCACCCGCGTCGCCGGCCGGGCGCGCCGGCCGCTCGGCGACGTTTTCGGGCTTACGAGTTTCGGCGTCAACCTGACGCGTCTGCCGCCCGGCGGCCTGTCGGCGTTGCGCCATACCCATTCCCGCGAGGACGAGTTCATCTACGTCCTCGAAGGGGAGCCGGTGCTGGTCACCAACGCCGGCGAGACGGCGCTGCGCCCGGGGATGTGCGCCGGGTTCAAGGCTGGCGACGGCAACGCCCACCATCTCCTGAACCGCACCATGCACGATGTCGTCTATCTCGAAATCGGCGACCGCAATCCCGGCGACACCGTCCTCTACCCGGACGACGACATCGGCCGCGCCTTGATGCCCGACGGCTCTCGGCAGTTCGTCCGCAAGAACGGCATACCCTACTGACGCCGCATCGGCGCCGACGGCCTTCTCGACCTGGAGGGTGGGCGGGGCCGCGCCGAATGACGGCTGGCTCCGGCGGCGCCGCCGGCCCATATTCACCTGATGGTGACCTTCATTACGATCCTGTTGGTCCTGGCATTGGCCGGGGTGCTGATCGTGCTGGCGGCCGGCATGATCCAGATGTTCCGCGGCGGCAACCCGCGCCGCTCGAACAGGCTGATGCAGGCGCGGGTCATCATGCAGGGCTTGGCATTGCTGCTGCTCGCGATCCTGATGCTGCTCGGCCGCCGTTAGTCGCGAGGAGAGCGCGATGGTGCGGCTGACCCGGATCTACACGCGCGGCGGCGACAAGGGCGAAACCTCGCTCGGCGACGGCTCGCGGGTCGCAAAGCACGCATTGCGCGTCGCCGCTTACGGCACGGTCGATGAAGCCAACGCCGCGGTCGGCATCGCTCGCCTGCATGTGGCTGTCGGGGCCGAGGCCGACGCGATGCTGGGCCAAATCCAGAACGACCTGTTCGATCTCGGCGCCGATCTGTGCACGCCCGAGGGCGGCCGCCGGGGCGCCGGCGCGTTGCGCATTTCAGAGGCACAGGTCGAGCGCCTCGAGCACGAGATCGACGCGATGAACGCGACCCTGCGGCCGCTCGACTCGTTCATTCTGCCGGGCGGCAGCGCCGCCGCCGCCTATCTGCACCTCGCCCGCACCGTCGCCCGTCGCGCCGAGCGCGTGGTCAGCGAATTGGCGCAAGCCGAGCCGGTCAATTCCGCAGCGCTCAAATACCTGAACCGCCTTTCCGACCACCTCTTCGTGCTCGGCCGGCGGCTCAACGACAACGGCGCCCGCGACGTGCTCTGGGTCCCCGGCGCCAACCGCTGAGCCGCCTATCGCCGGCAAAGGGGAGACCCCAAGCTGTCGCCCGGTGATTACCGCGAGCCGACCGCGCTACAGGGGAGATCACTTCGCCGCTGTCGGCCCGCGGCGTCGGCGCTGCACAAACGCAAAGCCGGCGAGCGCGCTGCCGAGCAATGCCAAAGTGGCGGGCTCGGGAACCGAAGGCTGCGATACCGCGACGATCAGCGTGTCCGACGTGGCGTCGTCGGGGTTCGTGTTGTGCAAACCCAACACCCCGATCTCGTCGGTCGAAAAGCCCGAAACCACGCAGGTCGAAGCGTCTCCCATGTACTCGGTGCACGAGCCGCCGGTCACGTCGGTGAGCAACGTTAGGCCGCTCCCGTTATTGATATAAATCGCCGCGCTCTCGCCGGCTTGCGCCGAGCCGATGATGACGTCGGTCATCGGGCTGCTGCTCGTAACCGTGACGGACGCGCCTTGGCCGATCTCGCAGTCGGGCGGGCTCGAGATGTCGGTGCAGGCGGTGCCCGGACCGGTGGCGTTTTCACCGAGCCCACTCTCGGCGAATGCATTGGTGGGCGGCCCCGGTGGGCTCGTCAACGGCTTTAAGGTAAGCGCCGAGGGGGTAATGAAAGTATCGCTATACCCGGTTGCAACAAAGGTGCTGCCATTGGCCGTGAAGGTCTGCGAGTTTGCGCACACGAGACCCTCGTCGCTGCCGCTGTGACTACAACCGCCGGGGCTCGGCACCAGGGCGCCGAACTCGATCTCGGCCGCCTTCGACGAACCCACGCCGACGGCAAGGACGATGGCTGCCCACACTGTCGCGCGCCCCAGCCGATGCACAATTGCGTTGAACCCCCGCATGAAATCCCTCCTTCGAGCGCATTCTCTGGCACGCACCGGCGCATACCGCCGACGACCACGGCGCTTCCGGACTCCGGAGCAAGGGGCGTGCCATTCGCACCAAGGCGCCGAGAAGCTATAATCTCAATGGTTAACGTGGTTCGCGGGAAGCGAAATACGTCAAGGATACCGACGGCCTGTTACAATGATATTGGTTGATCGATCAACCGCGCCATCAATACTACAGAATGAGTCCATTCGCCATGCCAACACGTTTGGCTGGGATGCCAACATTGCTGATACCTACGCAGGAATAGTCTTGCAGTTATCGCTGGTCACGCGGGTTTGAAACACAGTTGTTTTTGCGGATTTCAAGCGATCGCGGCCAACGAACAGCAGGAAATTCCACGCGCACGAGCGTCTGTTCCAGGACGACTGGATTATTTGACTGGCCGAAATCCCGAGCCATCGGGATGGAGGCGTGTAAAGGATTCCGACACATCGTCTGTGCGACTCACTACCTTTGAGCATTGAAAAATCCAGAAGCATCTACCTGCGGCTGAATTGACGCTTCCGGGATGCGAAGCGGCTTAAGTCATTTTTGAGACCTGAAACGGCCATGAACACGCACCGGCCGGCATGCCGCGGCCGCGGCGCTCGATCCAGAACCGCCTTTCGGGACCTCTCTTGGCCCTCGGATAAATCAGCGGCGCCGACGCCCGTAACCTCAGCCGCTTGACGGCGCGGTGCACCGGGCGAAAACTCACGCACAAGCACGCAGCCAATGTTGGGCGCCCGCGCGAACCGTTCGAGGAGGCGCTTGCGGTCCTCCGGCGTGCCGCCGACCAGATGAACTTCGCTCATCGCCGCACCTCCTCCCGGGTCAGTCGCGATTTGAGCTCGGCGACGGCGCTGCCGGGGCTGGTCAGGACCGGGCGGCCGAGCGCGGCGCTCGCCGCGGGTGCGGCGCGCGAGGTCGAGAAATGCGCCAGCAGCACCGCGTCACAATCCCCAAAGCGCGCCGCCGCGGCGGCGACCAACCCGTCATGGGTCGCGTCGTCGCCCGCCTTGAGCGCGGCCATCGCACCCGGCACGCAATAGGTCTCGATCGTCGCCGCCGAGCCGCGCGCCGCCGCCATCCGCCGGAACTCGTCCTCCATCGAGGCGACGCTCGGCGCAAAGGTGGCGAGCATGCCGAGCCGCCGCCCGGCGTGCAGCGCCGCCTCGAACATCGCCTCGTTCGGTTTCAAAACCGGGATCGGCAACCGTGCCGCGGCAGCCTCGATCGCCTCGCCAAAAGCCGAGCAGGTGAAGAGGATGCCGGCGGCGCCGCCCGCCCGCCCGTACTCGGCGAGCGCCATGACGCGGCCCGTCATCGTCATGGTCAGCGCGCCGTCGCGCTCGCGGTCGGTGCTCAGCGAATCGTCGAGGATGTTGGCATGTTCGGCCTGCGGCCACAGCTCGCGAAACGCCGCCTCGACCGGCGCTATCGCGACCGCGACGGCGTGGATAAGGGCAATTCTCGTCATCTCGCGGTCCTTGTCCTGGCCACCGTGGTGCGAATTCCCGCACAACCGGGAAAATTCGCCGACTTGGCTGCGCTGCAAACGCGTTTGACGAATGATACCAGCCGGTTAGAACGCAATTCCCGTGGGCTGGCAACCGGGAATTCCCGGTGCCGAACCGGGAATTTTTGCACATCCAAACGGGAATTCAATTCCGTGCACCGGGAAGCCGCCAGGCATCGCTTGTCACCTGGCGGGCCGCCCGCGAGATCGAATTCAGGGCGAGCCTAGCGCCGCTTTGTGGCGAAAACCGAGCCGTTCTGCCATGAGCCCGGCCGGCCCGCGCTGCTGGCGGCTACAACGGGGCGCGGGCGGAGAGGTTATAGAATGGCGGCGGCGGTGTCGGTCGCGCGGTCTCGTTGGTAAAGCTGCACCATTGGTCGGGCGGAACGACACCCGTGCCCGTGGGGCAAGCCATGACTTTCGGGTCGAACCCGGTCTGGTCCCACGGCTCCCAGATCGGCAGCGGCGGGACCTTGGCGGTCAGGACCTTGATTTGGTATTTGCGGTTCTCGGTGTCGGTAAAGGTGATCGTGCACGGGAACGTGTAGAGGTCCGGGTTGACGCCGATCGAATAACCACCGTCGGCATTCGGGAAGGGCCGCGTCGCATCGGCGCTGCACAGCCCATACTTGGCCCATTTCGCCTGAGCGCCGGGCGAGCCGAGGCCAATCACGAAATCGTAATACGGGTAATAGACCGGGACCGGCGGCGGGACCTGCGTCTTGTTCGGCAGCCCGTTGTCGCCCCCGACCGCAAAGATCAGTCCGTCGCCGGGGTTGTTCTGCACGCTGGCGCTGTCGTCGATCGAAAACGCATAGGCGTTCGCGGCGAGACCGCCTTGCGCCGCGTCGGCGTGGATAAACTGGGTATAGGGGTTGAACCACTGCTTTTTGTTGGCGAGCTTCTCATAGTTGTATTGCAACGCGATGTAGTCGATCGGCGCTTTTCCCAGCTGGTTCGGCGGCAGGTCGGCGGTCGGCAGGTCGGGGGCCTTGCAGCCGAAGTTGAACGGGACCCACCCATAGATATACGACAGATAGGCGTTGAGCGCGGGCATTGGCGGGTTCGAGGTGACCGGCGCCAGGAACGACGGGATGACGCAATTGTCCGGGGCCGCGGTATGGGTGATGTACCATTCGTAGCTGTTCAGGAAAACCTGGTTGACCAGCTGGTACCACGACGATTCCGGACAGTTAACGCCGGTCGTCGTGCAGGTGGTCCATTGCGTCATCAGGTCCTTGACCAGTGCCGGAGGGGTCGACGGAATGATCGTCGGCGTCATGTTCAGCGGCGCCTTGAAGTAGGATGGGTTGGTGTAAAAGGCCAGCACGCTGTAGGTCGACGGAACCCTGATGCCGGCATCCGGATATTTGGGCTTACCGTCGACGACCGGGTTGTTGTAGATCGGCCAGTTCGCCGGGTTTGTGCCGCCGGCGCCGGTGCCGGCAAAGCCCGCCAGCCGCTCTCTGAAGTCGGCCACCGAGATCGTCGTGCCCATATAGCCGATGTTTGCGACGTTGTAGGGCGGCGTTTCGCGGATCGGCTCCAGCGCCAGCGGCAGGTAAACCTGGTCGACGTTGGAGACGTTGTAGTTTTGGTTTAGCGAGAACAACTCACCGCCGTCGGCGCCGTTGTCGGTGACCTCGCCGACGTCGGCAAACGTGTATTCGTTCAACTGGAACGGCGTCTGGGAATTGACCTGCGCCAACGAGCTCGCGGAGACCTGATAGATCTGGAGCTCGTCCGGGCGGCAGCTGTCCGGGGCGTTGCCGACCGTGTTGCCCTTGCAGGTCACGCCCGCCGTAGCAAACCCGGCGGTCGGGGTCTTTTGGGCTTCGCCGTAGCTGTCGTCGAGCGCCGCCTTGCCGTCGAAGATGATGATCCGCCCGGCGCGCCACCAGTCGACATATGGGTCGGCGGCGCCCGGCATGGCCCTCGACCACCACGGCACGTTCAGCGCCGCAAACCGCCCGGGCGGGATGCCGGTTTTCGGGTTGACATAGACTTGGTAATCATTGTCGACCGGGTAGCAATTATTTGTGTTGTCAAGCGCGCGCTGCAGCCAGACATCCCCCTTGGGGCAATTCCCGAGTGCGATCTGCTGCTGGATGCTGGCCTGCAGCACGACATAAATCGGGCGGTCGGTGTTGTTCCAGATGCGAATTTCCTTGGTGCAGCCAGCCGGGGAGCCGGGCGGGTTCCAGCTCGCGTCGTCGGGGCACGGGTGGGCTACCTGGGCATGCGCGCTCCCGATCCCGACCAAGAACAGGATCAGCAGCGCCGCAATATTGCTCGCGGCGTGCTTGAAGATAGTTAACACGGTGCTCGCTCCCATGTCGCGTTGATTTGAACCGCGATTGACGGATATTAACGTAAATTCGGTTAAGTCTTCGCGTCAAAGTGCGCTGTTGGAGCGTTGCTGTCAAGACGCGCGAGCGCTGCCGGAGTAAACGGCGCGATCGCTTCCCGCGGGTTGTTGAACTAAACCATCGCGGGTGAGCGAACTTGCCATACTTCAACGATTGCGCGATAATGGGTGGGCGCGATAGACGAAAAGCCAGCATTTGGTTGCAGGAGGGGAGCATGGCTGACGCCAACCCCGGACAATCGCCGCCGAACCCGGCCCCGGCACCCTCGGCAACGGATCTGCTAAGCCGGGACCGCTTGGCGCTGGTCGTTGTCATTGCCTCCTTCCTGACGATCTTCGCGCTGGTTTTCGTGCTTCTGGTGCTTGCCGAGCAAGGGCCGGACGGCAACGTCGCGAGCGGGGTCGCCGAAAAGACTTTCAACACGATCCTGCCGGTGCTCGCGGCATGGGTCGGCACCGTCCTCGCCTTTTATTTTTCGGCGCGCAGCAACGAGCGCACCAGCAACAGCCTCGACCGGGTCATCGCCCAGACGGCGACGGGACCGTCCGCCCCGGGCGGGTCGATCTCGGAAAAGATGATCCCGTTCGGCTCGATCCGCGAGGCGGTCGACCTGCACGCGCGAAATCCGGAGAGCATCCCGTTGTCGGAGCTGCAGCAGAAATTCCGGTCGGATGCCGCGGCCCCGGTCACCCGGCTGATCTTCCACGACACCGGCGTGTTCCGCTATGTGATGCACCAGAGCACGCTCAACGCGTTTTTGCAGAAGACCGGCACCGGGACAACCGCGCCGCAGACATTGCTAAACCTGCTGACCGACCCGGACAGCCTGCGGCAGATTTCCAAGCTGGTGGTCTTTGTGCCGGCGAGCGCGACGTTGATGGACGGGAAAGCGGCGCTTGACGGCGTGCCCGGCGCGCAGGACATCATCGTCACCGCGACCGGCAACGCCAGCCAATCTATGCTTGGCTGGCTGACCAATGTCGACCTGATCAAATCGCTGAGCTTGAGCTAAGGCGGCTTTCGACTGAATTGACTAACCGGGCATGCATCACCCCCACCCCGGCCCGCCCCCATCGAGGGGGCGGGTGTGCAAATCGAGTGCTAATCGAGGCCCTCCCCCTGGATGGGGAGGGTTTTGATGGGGGTGATGCGCGCCGGGTGCGTCGACTCGGTCGAGGCCTGCTCTAATGCCGTTGGAAGGGCGGACCGGGCGTTAAATTCGCGCTAGCGGAGGGCGTCGGTGCGATCGAGCTTTGGGCACAGGCTCGCGGCGGGGGCGCGCAAGGTCAACTGGCCGCTCGTCGTCCTCGCCATCGGCTTTGTCGTGCTAGTACCGCTTTATCGGGTGTGGACGGGCCCGCTGTCGTGGCTCGCCTACCGGCTGGACTTGGCACCCTTCGCCGGCTACGAGGCGGCGGTCAGGGCGGCCGCGGTCAAGACCCCGGAATACGAGAAGCACGAGGCGCCGCTCGCGACGATCGACCTCGAGAGGCCGGACGTGACGGCCGCCGCGTTCAAGACGCACCCGCCGCAAAGCCCGCTCGCGGGCGAGCTGTGGGTTTCGCTGCCGGCGGAGCTGAAGGCTGCCTGCGCCGGGCTTGCCGAGCCGACCCGCGGATTGCAGCAGATCCTCGGGCTGCCGCCGACCTCCGACCCGCGCCTCGTCTACCAGCTGACCGTGAAAACCGCCGACATCGTTCGCCCGTGCCTCAGTGAGGCCAGCCCGACGGCCCGGTCCTGCCCGATGGACCCGCCGACGGAGCCGGTCCTTCCCGCGGCGGACGCGGTGTCGGTCCTGGCGCCCGACGACCTGCGCAAGGATTATGTCGCGCTGCGCCAAGCCTATGACCAGCTGCGCCTCGTCGCGGTGCAGATGTGGGACTCGTACCAGATCGGCTTTCCCGAGAATTACCCGGTGCGTCGCGGAGACTACCCGTACAAGGGTTTTCCGTTTACCGGGACCGGCCGGACCTATGACTGGCGGCCGTCGTCGGCGACGCATGTCGGCGTGACCGAGTTCGTGGTCAAAAAGAACGCCCAGGTCACCGTCGAAGGGGCGGTGACGCCGGAAGCCTTTTGCGCCGCGAAAAAGTGACCGCGGCGGCGCAGCCAGTGGTACGAACCTAACAAACGACTCCGGTCGCCCCTATCCGTCGCCCCCGCGCAGGCGGGGGGTCCAGAGATGCTATGGCTAGAACAGGGGGCAAGCGCTCGGTGCCCGCCGCTCTGGGTTCCCGCTTTCGCGGGAATGACGAAGAGATCTTCGCGGGAATGACGAAGAGATAAGAGGATGGGTGCTAAACGTCAGAATGGATCCACCAGGGCGGCGTCGAGCCGGCGAGGTTTGGCGCGGCGTCGAGCCGGCGAGATTTGGCGCGGCGTCGGCGCGCGGCTCATTCGAGATGCGGGCGGCGGTCGAGGGCGTCGCGGACGGCGCGCGCCAGGGTTTGCAGCTGGTAGGGTTTGCGCACGATCGGCAGCCCGCGTTCGAGGGTGTGCCACGCCTTGGCGTAGCCGCTGGTCAACAGCACGCCGACCTTCGGATATTCCTCGCGGACGCGCCGCGCCAGAAGCACCCCGTCGAGCTCGCCGGGCATCACGACGTCGGTGAACACGAGGTCGACCGTCTCGCCCGCGGCGAGCAGGTCGAGTGCCGCCGCGGCCGACGCGACGTGCAGCACGCGGTACCCGAGCTGGTCGAGCAACAGCCCGGCGACTTCCTGGACCTCGGGGTTGTCCTCGACGACGAGGACGGTTTCGCCGCCGTGCGGCGGGTTCGCGCCGGCGAGCGGCTGCGCACTCAGCGCGCGCCGGCTGCGCGGCAGGTAGATCGTCACCGCGGCGCCGTCGCCGACCCGGCTGGCGATCTTCGCGGTCCCGCCTGACTGGCGCGCCAAGCCGTAGACCTGCGACAGGCCCAGCCCGGTTCCCTTGTCGAGCTGTTTTGTCGTGAAGAACGGCTCGAACACCTTCGGGAGGATGTCGGTGGCGATGCCGCAGCCGGTGTCGGCCACCGTCAACGCGACAAACTCCCCGCACAACCCCTCGGGCATGTCGTCCTTTTCGAGGCGCCGGTTTTTGGCGCTGACCGTGATCACGCCGCCGTCCGGCATCGCGTCGCGGGCGTTGACGACGAGGTTGATGAGGGCGAGCTCGAGCTCGTGGACATCCACCGCCACCGGCCAGATTTCGGCCGCGACATCAAACACCAGCTCGATGTCGCCGCGCGCCGAGCTTGCCAGCAGGTCGCGGAACGAGGCGAGGCGCTGGCGCAAGCTGATCACGGTCGGGTTCAACGACTGGCGCCGGGAAAAGGCCAGCAGCTGACGCGTCAGGGTTTCGCCGCGCGCCGCGGCGGATTCGATCGCATCGAGCGCGCGCCGGTTCCGCGGATCGGTGACCCGTCCTCTGAGCAGCTGGGCGTTGCCGCTCATCACCATGATCATGTTGTTGAAGTCGTGCGCAATGCCGCCGGTCAACTGGCCCAGCGCCTCCATCGTCTGGGACTGGGCGAGCTGTTCCTGGGCGCGCCGCAACCTCGCCTCGGCCTCGCGCCGCTCGGTGATGTCGCGAGTGATTTTGGCGAACCCGATCAGCTCTCCTTCCTCGTCGCGGATCGCGTCGATCACGACGCTCGCGAAGAGCAGCGAGCCGTCCTTGCGCACCCGCCAGCCCTCGGCGGTGAAGGTCCCCGATGTCGCCGCGGTCGCGAGCGCGCGTTGCGGCACCCCCGCGGCGCGATCCTGCTCGGTGTAGAAACAGGAAAAATGCCGGCCGACGATTTCGCGTTCGGTACACCCCTTGATCCGCTGCGCGCCGGCGTTCCACCCCGCCACGATGCCCTGCGCGTCGAGCCGGATCAGGGCATAATCGGTGACCCCGCCGACGAACAGGCGAAACTGCCGCTCGCTCTCGCGCAGCGCCTCGAGCGCCAACTTGTCGGTCGTGACATGGCGGCCGCTGACATAGATCAGGCCGTTCTCGACCGCCAACGTCCAGTAAATCCAGCGCCACGAGCCGTCCTTGTGGCGAAAGCGGTTCTCCATGCGAACCGTCGGAACGCCCTCGGCGAGGCGGCGGCGGCCGGCCGTCGAATGCGCCGCGTCGTCGGAGTGGCGCAGCTCGCTGACGTGCATCCGCCGGATCTCGTCCTCGCTCCACCCGAGCAGCCTCGTCCACGCCGGATTGACGCGGGTGAAGTAGCCGTCGAAGTTGGACACCCCGAGCAGGTCCTCCGACACCTGCCAGATGCGGTCGCGCTCGCGGACGCGCTCGGCGATCTCGGCTTCGAGCCGGTCGTTCAGCACCCGCAGCGCCTCTTCCTTGCGGACGCGCTCGGTCGTCTCGATGCAGGTGGCGAGGACGCCGCCGACGCCGCCCGGCGCGGTGGCGTCGGGGATCGGGCTGTAGCTGATCGTGAACCGGGCGTCCTCGACCGCGGCGGCGCGGCGGCGCACCGCCCATGGATGGTCGGCGGCGAAAAAGGCGTCGCGTTCGCCGCGCAGGATCGCCTCGGTGAGCGGCCCGAGCTCGGGGTAGATCTCCGGCCACACCTCGCGCGTTGGCCGGGCGAAGGCGGCGGGGTGCTTGTCGCCGAGGATCGACCGGTAGGCGTCGTTGTAGATCATGACCAATTCGGCGCCCCAGCGGATCGCCATCGGGAAACCCGCGGCGAGGATCATCGCGACCGCGAGCTCAAGGCTTTGCGACCAGCGCTCGCGCTCGCCAAGCAGCGTCGTAGACCAGTCGGTTTCCCGGACCCGTCGCGCCATCTCTCCGGGAGGTTGATCGAGCAGGGTGGTCATCGCGTGCGGAAGGCGCTCCTTGCGAACATTTGAGTCATGTAGGACACATGGGGACCCCGGTCATGTCCAGCCCCGCCTGCACTGCCCGGGCACGCCCCGACCCGCCGCACGCCGTGCTGCGGCGGCGCCGGGTCGCCGCGTGCAGACCGCCGGTCGCGGCCGCACGGCCTCCGGGTCCAGACCTCATCACCGGCCCCCTCGCGGATCGGCGCGCAACCGCCGACACCAAACCTCGCGGGCATGAACGCGCTGGCCGTCGAATCGATCCACCACCCGTCGCGCGGCGCACGACGGCAACCGACCGTCGCGACATCGTTCGCTCCACGGCCAGCGAGCGCGACCTCGCGGTTGACTTCGCGGCGCCTCTCGTGCACCGATCCACGCGAAGTTCAGCGCCCTGCCAGGGAGGAGATCATGGCGTCACCAAAGAAGCTGTCGCATATCGTGTTGCAGACCAATCGCCGCCCCGAAATGATCGACTGGTACTGCACGGTGCTCGGCGCCGAGGTGCTTTACGAGGCCGAGCGCATCTCGTTCATCAGCTATGACGACGAGCATCACCGGGTCGCGTTTCTCGACCCGGGGCCGCTGGCGGAGCGCGAGCCGGACGGGCCGAAAGCCGGCAAGGAGGCGGGGTTGCACCATGTCGCCTTCACGTTTGGCGGCCTCGACGAGCTGATCGACAACCACCAGCGGCTAAAGGCGATCGGCATCAGCCCGCACCGCTGCGTCAACCACGGGGTCACGACCTCGATGTACTATCACGACCCCGACCGCAACCAGGTCGAGCTGTTGGTCGACAATTTCGCGACCGCAGCCGAGGGCCAGGCCTATATGCGCAGCCGCCGGGCCGACGACAAAAACCCGGTCGGGATCGTCTACGACCCCGAGGAGCTGGTCGGCCAAGTGCGCTCCGGGCTCAAGATCGAGGAGCTCGCCGGGATCAACTAAGCCGGCAACTAAGCCGGCTGGCAAGGGGCTGGCGAGCGGGCCATCCCGGCGGGGGCCGCGGACGGCGGCCCGGCCGCGGCCCGCGCTGCCCGAAACGCGCCGGTGGGAACCGACGCAAACCGCCAGCGGTTTACGCGCATGGTCAACAACGAGGACAGACGCACATGACCACGCGCTTACTCGCCGGTGCGGCGGCGATCGTCCTGATGTCGGGCGCCGCGTTCGCGCAGGCCTATCCGCCGGCGCCCCCGCCGCCGGTCGGCCCGCCGCCGGTGGCGGTCGCCCCTGGCATATCCCCGGGCACGTCGACGACGACCACGGTCGCGCCCGGGCCCGACGGCGGCTACCGCGCCTCGACGACGAGACAAGGCGTCGATGTCAACGGCAACCCGGTGACCGAAAAGAACACCTACAAGGAAGGCATCGAGGGCAGCACGCAAACCCACACCAAAACGACGACCGACCCGTTCGGCGCGGGCACGACGACGACCCGCTCGACGACGACGACCGCGCCGCAATAGCCGCGCGAATGGGGCGTCAGACGGCCGGCCCCGACCGGGGCCGGCGGCGGGCGCGCAAAAACAACGGCACACGCCCGGCAGCACGGGCCTTTTGCTCGTAGCGGGTGGCGGGCTGGCCCGGCGGGCGCTCGCGCCAGTCGGCGGGCCGGCGGGCCAGCCATTCGAAGGCCGGATGACCGGCGACCCGCTCCAGCATCCACGAAAAATAGCCGCTGTCGTCGGAGGCGAGACGCAGCTCGGCGCCGTCGGCCATGATATGCGCCAACCCGTCGAGCGTGTCTTGCGAGACGATGCGCCGCTTGTGATGGCGCGCCTTTGGCCAGGGGTCGGGAAACAGGATAAAGACGCAGCCGATCGACCCCGGCGGCAACGCGGCGACCAGCAGGCGGGCGTCGTCGGCGAAGAGGCGGATGTTGCCGAGCCGGCGGCGCGCGGTCTCGGCGAGCAGCCGGGCGACCCCGTTCTCGAACACCTCGCAGCCGAGAAAGCCGACATCGGGGCATGCCTCGGCCTGCGCCGCCAGGTGCTCGCCGGCGCCAAAGCCGATTTCGAGCCAAACCGCCCGCGGCGGCGCCGCAAACAGCGGCGCGGGATCGAGTTGCCCCGACGCCGGCAGCGCGATCGCGAGACGCGGCAGCAATTCGTCGAGGAGGTCTTGCTGCGCCGCGCGCAGCGGCCGGCCGCGCTTGCGCCCGTAAAGCCGGCTCGGATAGGGCGGCGCGGCACCCGTCAACGGGTCAGAACGCGCGCCGCAACTCATCGACGAGGTCGAGTCTTTCCCACGAGAAGCCGCCGTCGGGCTCGGGGGTGCGGCCGAAATGTCCATAGGCGGAGGTGCGGGTGTAGATCGGCCGGTTGAGGCCGAGATGGGTGCGGATGCCGCGCGGCGACAGGTCCATCAGCTCCTGCAGCACACGGCCGAGCTGGTGCTCGTCGACGGCACCCTCGGTGTCGACGTAGAACGACAACGGCTTCGCGACGCCGATCGCATAGGCGACCTGGATCGTGCAGCGCTCGGCAAGCCCGGCGCCGACGACGTTCTTGGCGAGGTAGCGGGCGGCGTAGGCGGCCGACCGGTCGACCTTGGTCGGGTCCTTGCCCGAAAACGCGCCGCCGCCGTGGGGCGCGGCACCGCCGTAGGTGTCGACGATGATCTTGCGCCCGGTCACGCCGGCGTCGCCGTCGGGCCCGCCGATCACGAAGAGGCCGGTCGGGTTGACCAAAAAATTCTGCTCGTCGCACATCCAGCCTGCGGGCAAGGTCGCGGTCACATAGGGGCGCACCAGCTCGCGCACCTCGTCCTGATCGACCCGCTCGGAATGCTGGATCGAGACGACGACCTTGGCGGCGCGGACGGGCTTCCCGGCCTCATACTGCAGCGTGACCTGGCTTTTCGCGTCAGGGCCGAGCAACGGGGTGCGCCCGGCATGCCGCGCCTGCGACAGCGCGTGCAACATCGCGTGGGCATAAAAGATCGGCGCCGGCATCAGGGCCGGCGTTTCGTTGCAGGCGTAGCCGAACATCATCCCCTGGTCGCCGGCCCCCTCGTCCTTGTTGCCGGACGCGTCGACGCCCTGGGCGATGTTGGCCGACTGGCCGTGGATATGGCATTTGACCTCGGCGCGCTGCCAGTGAAAGTTGTCCTGCTCGTAGCCGATATCGCGGATCGCCTGGCGCGCCACCTCGACCAGCTGCTCGCCGCTGATCGCCGCGGGCCCGCGCACCTCGCCGGCGAGGACGACGCGATTGGTCGTGACCAAAGTCTCGACGCCGCAGCGCGCTTCCGGCTCGGCGGCGAGGTAGGTGTCGACGATCGCGTCGGAGATGCGGTCGCAGATCTTGTCCGGGTGGCCTTCCGACACCGACTCGCTGGTAAAGACAAAATCACGTTTAGCCAAGGGCTTGCCCTTCCTGAAGCAACGCGGCGGCGACGCAGCCGTGGTGGTTGATGCAGCCTCGCCGGACGAGCGTCAAGCCCCCTTTGCTTGCCGGAGGGTTGCGGACGCCGGCGCGCGGCCGGGGTCGTGCCGCGGCGGCGCTATTTTTCGGTGGCGCGTTCGTTGCCGGCGGCGAGCGCCTTGGCGAGCTCGAACAGGCGGCGGCGCACGCTCGGGTCCTCGATGCGGTAGTAGGCGCTGACGAGCTCGATCGTCTCGCGCTTGCGCAATGGGTCGGAATCAAACGCCTCCGCCGGCGGCTCGGCAAACCCGGCCGGGATCGCCGGCGCGCGCACCGGGTCCATGTCGTCAAAAAAGAACGACACCGGGACGTCGAGCACGCGGCTGAGGTCGTGCAGCCGGCTGGCCCCGATCCGGTTGGCGCCGCGCTCGTACTTCTGGACCTGCTGGAAGGTCAACCCGATCGCTTCGCCGAGCTTCTCCTGGCTGAGGCCAAGCATATTGCGCCGCAGCCGGACCCGCGAGCCGACATGGATGTCGATCGGGTTCGGCTTGTCGCCCTTTTGGCGGCCCGGCCGGCGGGTCTGTTGCTGCATCGCCATCGGGAATCAGTCGCTTTCTCAAAACAATTCGTTGGAAATTTAGAATAGCGCCGCGGCGCGGGTCAAGCCGAAGCTTCAACCTTTGATAACCCGATGCAACCCTGAGGCGTAGCTGCGGCTCAGCGCAGCTTGAGCGCCGCGGGCAGCGCGCCGAGCACCAGCAGGACGAGCAGCATCCAATCGCCGGCCCGCGCGTAGGGCGTGCGCCCGACCGGGCTCGGCAACATGGCGTCGACATAGCCGACCGCGTCGAGGTCGGTGCGTTCGAGAACTCGGCCGAGCGGGTCGACGACCGCGCTGATGCCGTTGTTGGCGACCCTGACGAGCGGCAGCCCCTCCTCGACCGCGCGGGTGCGGGCGATCGCAAAGTGCTGGTAGGGCCCGGAGGTGCGGCCGTACCAGGCGTCGTTGGTTACGTTCAGCATCCACGCCGGGCGGTCTGCCTCATCGACGATGGCACCCGGGAAAATCGCCTCGTAGCAGATCAACGGGGCGAACGCCGGCAAGCCGGGTAGGTTTATGGTTTGCGGGCCGCCGCCGGCGGAGAAATCGATCGTGCCGGCGGTGACCTTGGTGACCGGCAGCAGGTTGCGGAACGGCACGTATTCGCCAAACGGCACGAGATGCGTCTTGTCGTAATGGGCGACAATGTCGCCGCGGTCGTCGAGCGCCTCGATGCTGTTCCAGATCTGCTCGACCGGGGCGGGCGGCGGGTTCGCGCGCAACGTGCCGGTGACCAGGTAGCCGCCCTTGGGCACGACGGCGGCGATCGCCCGCCGCGCCGCAGGGTCGCGGCCGAGCACAAACGGGGTCGCCGCCTCGGGCCACAGGATCGCCGCCAGCGGCTCGCGCGCCGGCGCGGCGCTAAGGTCGAGGAGCCGCCGGAAATTGTCGCGCGCCGCCGCGGGGTCCCATTTCAGGGTTTGCGGGATCGACGGCTGGACAAGGCGCAGCCGGGTCCCGGTGAGTACGCTCGGCATGATGGCGAGCCGGATCGCGCCGCCGAATGCCGGCACCAGGATCAAGACGCCCGCCGTGATCGCCGGCGCCCAGCGCCGCGCCGCCCGCATCGGCCCCTGCCGCGGGCTGCCGAGGAGCGCGAGCAGCGAGACCGCGAGCACGCTTACAAAGCTGAGCCCGTAGATGCCGACGAGCGCCACGCTCTGCAAGACCGCGACCGCACCCGGGAACCCGCCCGACCAGGCGTAGCCGACCAGGTTCCAGGGAAGGCCGGTAAAGGCATGGCCGCGGGCCCATTCGGCGATGCTCCAGGCGACGGCAAAGGCAAACATCCGCGCCGGCGGCGGCAGGTGCCACCAGCGGACAACGAGGCTCGTCGCGAAGAGCGCGAGGCCGACATAGACCGCAAACCCCGCCGGCAGCCCGCCGGCGGTGAACGGCACCAGCCACCAGAACCGGCCGATGTCGACAAACATCGCCGCGGCGATCCAATAAAGCCCGGCGAGAAAAAACCCGAACCCGAACACCCAGCCGAGGCGAAACGAGGCGCCGGGACCGGCGCTGCCGTCGTCGAGCCACAACAGGCCGGGAAAGGCCACGGCCAGCAGCGGCGTCAGGTCGAGCGGCGGCATCGTCGCGGCGGCGGCGACGCCGAGCAGGAAGGCGAGCCCGTAGCGCCGCCAGCCGGTCAACGCCGCGACATCCTGGGCGAGCCGGCACAGCGGCGTGTCGACCCGCGAGCCGGGCTGGACGCGGTAGAGGACGGTCTCAGGCACGGCCGGCGTCCGCGCTCCCGCCCGCGGCCGGCAGCCGGCGCACGCGCAGCCGCTTGATGCGGCGCGGATCGGCCTCCACAACCTCGAATTCGATGCCGCTTGGGTGGGCGATGACCTCGCCGCGTTTTGGCACGCGGCCGGCGAGCGTCGAGACGAGGCCGCCCAAGGTGTCGACCTCCTCCTGATCGCCGACCGGGCGCAAGCGGATGCCGAGGCGCCGCTCGAGCAATTCGATCGGGGCGCGGGCGTCGGCGAGAACCGTGCCGTCGGCGCGCTCGACCAGGCTCGGCGCGTCGGCCTCGTCGTGCTCGTCCTCGATTTCGCCGACGATTTCCTCGATCAGGTCTTCGATCGTCACGAGGCCGTCGATGCCGCCGAATTCGTCGACGACCATCGCGATGTGGGTGCGCGCCTGGCGCATCTGCACCAAGAGGTCGAGGATCGGCAAGGACGGGGCCACGAACAGGAGCTTGCGCAGCAACGGTGCCAGCTGCGCTTCGCGCCGCTCGGCGACCGGCGGCAGGATGTCCTTGACATGGACAAAGCCGATCACGTCGTCGAGCGTCTCGCGGTACACCGGCACGCGCGAGTGGCCTTGCTCGATCATGCATTTGACGACGTCGGGAAACGGCGTTTCGGCGTCGAGCGCCACGATGTCGACGCGTGGGACCATGACGTCGGCGGCGGTGGAGTCGTGACCCTTCAGGATGTTTCCGATCAGCACCCGCTCGTGCGCGCCGAGCGGGTCGGAACCGCCGGGCGGCGCCTCCTCGATCATCTCGTCGATGGTTTCGCGCAGGCTCTCGCCTGAGCGCTGGCGGCGGATCCGCCGCAACAGGCTGCGCAACGGCGTAAACGCCCGGTCCCGGTCGGGCTGGCCGCTAGGTTCGGGCGGCTCGGAGTCTGTCATCAAGGATTCGGTCAGGCCTTTGACGCTCACATAATGCGGCGGTAGGGATCCGCCACCCCAAGGCTCGCCAGGATCGAGATTTCCCGCCGTTCCATCGCCGCCGCCTCGGCATCGGTGCCGTGATCATAGCCGAGCAGGTGCAGCACGCCATGCACGATCAGATGCGAAAGATGGTCGGCCGGGGTTTTGTGCTGCTCGTCGGCCTCGCGCAGCACCGTCTCGCAGGCCAGAACGACATCGCCCAGCAGCACCGGGGCGTCGGGCGGCGCCGGCGCAGCGGCCTCCCAGGCCGGGAAGGCGAGGACATTGGTCGAACGGTCGACCCCGCGCCAGTCTCGGTTGAGCCGGCGCTGCTCGGTGTCGGAGGTCAGGACCACCGAGAGCTCGATGCGCGCCCCGGGCGCCAGCCCGGCGGCCGTGCTGCTGCGCGCGAGCGTGCTCCGGGCGGCGGCGCGGGCCAGGCTCGCGGCGTCGGTGCAGGCCGATTCCCACGCGCCGCTGACGATGTCGACCGCGATTTCGGGGTCGGGGCCGCTCACGGTTTAGCGGCGCGCAGGGCACGCTCGCGGGCCTCGTAAGCGCGCACGATCCGCGCGACAAACTCGTGGCGAACCACGTCGCGATCGGAAAAGCGCACGACGGCGATGCCCTCGACGCCGGCCAGGGTTTCGAGCGCCTCGGCGAGGCCGGAGCGCGCGCCCGGCGGCAGGTCGACCTGGCTCGGGTCGCCGGTCACCACCATCCGCGAGCCTTCGCCGAGCCGGGTCAGGAACATCTTCATCTGCATCGGCGTCGTGTTCTGCGCTTCGTCGAGGATGACAAAGGCGCGCGCGAGAGTGCGGCCGCGCATGAACGCGATCGGCGCCACCTCAATCTCGCCGCTGGCGAGACGGCGCGCCAGCTGGTCGGCGGGCAACATGTCGTTCAGCGCGTCGAACAACGGCCGCAGATAGGGGTCGACCTTGTCGCGCAAGTCGCCCGGCAGAAAACCGAGGCGCTCGCCGGCCTCGACCGCGGGCCGCGACAGGATGATGCGCTCGACCTGCCCGGTCATCAGCAGGTCGACCGCCGCGGCGACCGCGAGATAGGTCTTGCCGGTGCCGGCGGGGCCGAGGCCGAATACCAGCTCGTTCTCGCGCAACGCCTTGATGTAGGCGGCCTGGCCCGGCGTGCGTGCGGCGATGCGGCGCTTGCGGGTGCGAAACGCCGCCTCCTCCTGCCATAGGCTGAGGCTCTTGTCGGCGATTTCGGCTTCGGCGAGGCGGATCGCCGCCTCGACGACCGGCAGGTCGATGTCCTGGCCGCGCTTCAGCCGGTCGTAGAGCCGCGAGATCGCCAGCCGCGCGGTCTCGATCGCCGAGGGCGGGCCCGAGATCGCCAGCCGGTTGCCACGGGTGACGACCGACACGCCGAGCTGGCGCTCGACCCGGTCGAGGTGCTGGTCGCGCTCGCCATAGAGCGCCGGCAGCAGCAGGTTGTCGTCGAACTCGAGCTGGGCCGGCGCGGCGGCGCGCTCCGGCACGACGGTGTCGGCGCCGAGCGCCGTCATGGCGCCAGCGTCCCCGAGAGGCTGTTCTGGCCGGCGGCGGCGATCGCCACCGGGACGATGTCGCCGACGCTCGCGCTTGCGGCGGCAAGATGGACGCTTTGCAGATAGGGGCTGCGGCCGACGAGCTGCCCGGGGTGCCGGCCGGGCTTTTCGAGCAGCACCGGCAGCACCCGCCCGACACAGGCCGCGTTGAACGCGCGCTGCTGGCGCGCCAGCAATTCCTGCAGCACGGCAAGGCGCTCGACCTTGACCGGCTCGGGCACCTGGTCCGCCGCCGCGGCCGCCGGCGTGCCGGGCCGCCGCGAATATTTGAACGAGAAGGCCTGGGCAAAACCGACCTCGGCGACAAGGTCGAGGGTCGCCGCGAAGTCGGCGTCGCTCTCGCCGGGGAAGCCGACGATCAGGTCGGTCGACAATGCGAGGTCGGGGCGGGCCTCGCGCAGAGACGCGACGGCGCGCCGGTAGTCGGCGGCGGTGTGGCGCCGGTTCATCGCGGCGAGCACGCGGTCGGAGCCGCTTTGCACCGGCAAATGGAGAAACGGCATCAGCTGCGGCACCTCGCGATGGGCCGCGACGAGTGCTTCGTCGAGGTCGCGCGGGTGCGAGGTCGTGTAGCGGATGCGGTCGAGCCCGGGCAGCTCGGCAAGCGCGCGGATCAGCTCGCCCAGACCCCACTCATCCCCGTCGGGCGCGACGCCGTGGTAGGCGTTGACGTTCTGGCCGAGCAATGTGAGCTCGCGGGCGCCGCCGGCGACAAGCTGGCGCGCCTCGTCGAGGATCTGCGCGACCGGCCGCGAATATTCGGCGCCACGGGTGTAGGGGACGACGCAGAAGGTGCAGAATTTGTCGCAGCCCTCCTGAACCGTCAGAAAGGCGGCGACACCCTGCCCCGGCCGCAACCGCGACAGCCGATCGAATTTGGGCTCCTCGGGGAAGCTCGTGTCGACGACCCCGGCGCCGCCGGCGCGCTCCGCGAGCGCCACCATCTCGGGCAGGCGATGATAGGCCTGCGGGCCGAAAACGAGGTCGACGTAAGGTGCGCGGCGGCGAATTTCGGCGCCCTCGGCCTGGGCGACGCAGCCGGCGACGGCGATCAGCATATGGCCCGCGCCGCGCCGCGCCCGGCGCGTCTGCAATGCGCGGATCCGGCCGAGCTCGGAAAACACCTTTTCGGCCGCCTTTTCGCGGATGTGGCAGGTATTGAGGATGACGAGGTCGGCGTCCTCGGGGGCCTCCGCGCGGCCATAGCCGAGTGGCGCCAGCAATTCGGCCATGCGCGTCGAATCGTAAACGTTCATCTGACAGCCATGGGTCGCGATAAAGACGCGCCTGGTCACATTCCCCGCCTTTCCTGCCGGCTCGGTTGAAGTCGACACAGCCTCGGTCAACGCGGCCGCATCCCTGTTCTAGTCCGCCGCGGCGGCGGTCGCCGCGGGTGCCGGCGGCTCCGGCACCGGTTGCGGCCGCCCGGCCAAGGCCGCGGCCATGCCGCCGGCGACGCGGGCGTGACAATAGCGGGAGAGCGCCTTGCGCGAGCCGCAGTCGGCGAAAAACGTCGGCGGGTGAAACTCGACGACCACCTCGACCGTGCCAAGCCCGATCATGCTCCACAAATGGGGCGCGAGCTCGGCGGTGCCGCACCACGCGAAATAGGGGCGCAGCAGGCGGCCGAGCGGGATGCCGTCGAGCCGGGTGTAGGCGATCGAGACCGGCTGAACCGCAATTGGCGCGGTTTGCGGCGATTGCTCCGCCGCGCTGAAGAGCGCGCTCTTGAACGGCAGCACGCGGTTGCCGTCGCCGCTCGTCCCCTCGGGAAACAGGATCAGCGCGTCGCCCGCGGCAAGTCGTGCCGTCAGGGCGTCGCGCTGGAACGCGGTGCTGCGCACCCGGCGGTCGACAAAGACCGTGCGCTGCAACTTGGCGAGCCAGCCAAAGAGCGGCCAGCGCGCGACCTCGGCCTTGGCGACAAACGAGCCGACAATCAGCGAGCCCAGCACGCTGATGTCGGTGTAGGAGACGTGGTTCGAGGCGAAGAGCGCCGGGCGCAGCGCCGTCGGCTCGCCGACCGGGCGCACATGAAAGCCGAGGATCCGGCAGCACCAGCGGTGGTAGAAGGCCGGCAAGCGACGCGACCACGGCCGGTCGAGCGCGAGCCCCAGGCCCTGCACCGGCATCAGGCTCAGGGTCCACGCGAGATAAAGCGCGAGGCGCGCGATCCTCAGCGCCGGCGAACCCATGCCGTCGTCGTCATGCTCATGCGTCTGCCGCCCAGCTGCCCTTCGCGTCCTTGGCCTGGCGCACGTAGTGGCGGGAGTACTTTTCGCTCACGAGGTCGGTCTTGACCACGATGCAGACATCGACGGTGTTGAAGTCGGCGTCGATCACCGCGCCGTCGCCGACAAACCCGCCGAGGCGTAGATATCCCTTGATCAGCGGCGGCAAGCCGGCGAGCGCGCGCGCCGGGTTGAGCGCCGCCGCCGGCAGCCGGTTCATCTCGACGTAGCGGTGCGCGAGCGCTTGGGCCCGCAACGCCGGGGGCGCCAGCCGGTAGTGATGCAAATACGAGAGCGGCTCGGCCAAGCGGCCGGGGTCGGTCCCGGCGAGGCTGGCGCAGCCGAACATCAGCGCGATGTCGTAATAAAAGACGTAGGCGGCGATGCCGCTCCACAACAGTTGCATTGTCGGCCGCTGGCGGTAGGCGCTGTCGACGCAAGAGCGCCCGAGCTCGAGAATTTCGCCCGGATGGGCGACGAGCCGGGCGATGTCGAATTCGCCCGCCGAATAGAAACCGCCAAGCCGCGCCGCCGCCGCGCGCCGGATCAGCCGGTAGGTGCCGACGATCGCGTCGGGGCCGGCGCCACGGGCGTGGTCGAGAACCAGCAGGTGATCGCAGCGCTCGTCGAAGCGGTCGAAGTCGCGGCGCCGCCGGGCGGCGTCGACCGCGGCGCGCGCGCCGAGCGCCTCGTAGAAGACGCGGTAGCGCAGCGCCTGGGCGGCGTCGATGTCGGCTTCGCCCGCGGCGAGCCGGACCTGCAGCGGGCCCGAGCGAATGTCGACGACAGGGCCGGGCGCCGCGCCCGCCGCCGGGTGGACGGCGGGGCTGTAAGAGCCGCAGGCGGCGTCGATCACGTCGCGCCACCGCAGACGCGCGGGCGGACGAGGGCTGGCGCCGGCGCCGGCAGCAAGCCGGGCGGCGGGGTGCTGCCGGACCGCTCGTGCCCCGTCATTCCTCGCGGTGCCCGGTCTTGCCGCGCGGGACGGCATACAATTCGAGGCGGTGCCCGACCAAGTCGTAGCCGAGCTTGTCGGCAACGGCCTCCTGCAGCTTTTCGATGTCCTCGTTGTGAAACTCGATCACGCGGCCCGATTGCAGGTCGATCAGGTGGTCGTGGTGCGCGCTCGGCATCTCCTCGTAGCGCGAGCGGCCGTCGCCAAAATCGTGCCGTGCGAGAATATTGGCTTCCTCGAAGAGCCGCACGGTTCGGTAGACGGTGGCGATGCTGATGTGCGGGTCGATCGCGGTGGCACGCCGGTAAACCTGCTCCACGTCCGGGTGATCGGCCGACTCCGACAGGACGCGGGCGATGACCCGGCGCTGCTCGGTCATCTTGAGGCCTTTGTCGAGGCAGAGCTGCTCCAACCGAGAGATCATCCGGTCTCCGTCATCGGCGCGCACCGGCAGTATAGCGCAACGCGCGGGGCGAGCCTATGCCCCGAACAATGGTTCGGGCAACACCGCCGGCCACCGAGACCGCCGGCCAAGGGCGCGCGGTCAGGCGCGCGGGCGCCGCGCCCGCGTCCCGAGGCCGAT
>Ga0210390_10001172_pt1 | contig 25843 bp, 22 predicted proteins | sample IncBWH11OmetaG_FD_161050 | JGI IMG/M metagenome (GOLD analysis project Ga0210390, IMG submission 161050) | Forest soil microbial communities from Barre Woods Harvard Forest LTER site, Petersham, Massachusetts, United States - Inc-BW-H-11-O ... | reverse complement strand
CTTCCGGACTGAAGCGTGATACACGCCTGATGAGTGCACGCAGACGCGCAATCAGTTCCCTCGGGCTGAACGGTATGGTCACGTAGTCGTCGGCACCCATTTCCAGCAGAAGGACCTTGTCCGCAACATCGGAGCTCGCGCTGAGAATTACAAGGGGCAGACCAGGAATCAAACTTGCAATTTTCTTGCAAAGGTCACAGCCCGAAGATCCCGGGCGCAATAGGTCGAGGATCACCGCGTCTGGTGCTCTTTGGCGAAGCATCTCCAGACCAGCCCTGGCATCTGGGACGATATCGACCTCATATCCTTCCGAGGAGAACAGCCGCCGCAGAATCTTTCGCAAAGCAGGATCGTCCTCAATGACCAGAATCCGTTCCGTTGGAGCCGGTCGCAGTTCGGACATTGGAGTGTTCAAGGTTGCTGCCAAGGTGGTGGTTGCCATAACCTTCTCCTCTTTCTGCTAGCTCGCCGCTTGATTTACACATCGAGTATCACAGCGTTGCTGCATCGAAAATTTCTTCCCCCTCGTGAGCCCATCCAACTGGAAACGCAGTTTTTGCGTCGCGCGGAACAAACTGTTCTTGACCGATGCTTCCGAGGTATTGAGGATTTGGCCTACGGTACGCAGCCTCAGCCCCTGGAAATGCTTCAATTCAAACACCATGCGCTCGCGCGGCGTCAGTCTTCCCAGAGCGCATAGAATGTGTGCGCTCAGTTCTCGGCTTAACAGCTGTCGCTCTGGGTTGTTGGTTGGCCTGTCGTCCGCAAACTGGTTCAGCAGGTCGTATTCCTCGCCATCGGAGTTCACCTCTATCGCGCTATTCGGTTTACGGTTTCGATTCTTCCGAAGGTGATCCAAGCAGAGGTTAGTGACAATGCGGTAGATCCACGTAGAGAATGAGCAGTCGAACCGGAAGCCGCCTAACTTCCTGTAAACCTTCAGAAATGTTTCTTGATAGATGTCCTGGGCATCGCTCTGCGACCCAGTGATCCGGAGCGCGACTCTCAGAACAGCCTGATCGTGAGCGTGTACCAACTGCTCAAAGGCGGCTTGATTGCCGCCCTGCACCTCCCGAACCAGGAAACAATCCTGGTTACAGCCTGTGCTCTCCATATATGTTTCTCCTGCCCTCCTCATGCGGTCCGATGCAATGAGACAAGTCTCTCGATAGTGGTGCCCCTGGGGTGTTACGGAGAGACTCGCGAACTACCTTTCTGGCCCGGGCCAGACGTGACATAACGGTTCCTATCGGGATCGACAATATTTCCGCTATCTCCCGGTAGGACGCATCTTCAACATCACATAGCAAAATGACTTCGCGAAAGATGACTGGCAATTGCTCGATTGCGCACTGAACTGCGTCATTGCTGGAACGCTCGATCAGCAGTGATTCAGGCGTGGACAAAGATGTGGGCAAAGCTGGGGAATCTTCCTCCTCGTCCATTGCCACTGTCATGCGCCGATCGACTGTTGAGCGCGAACTTAGAAAAGTGTTTTTCAGGATTCGGTATATCCAAGCCCGGAAATTAGTGCCAGTCTGAAACGACCCGAAACCTCGTAACGCCTTTAGATAAGTCTCTTGGACGAGATCCTCGGCATCATTCTGGTCGTGCGCAAGCCAGCGCGCGAAGTTGTAAAGGGAATCGAAGAGGGGCATGGCTAGATCTTCGAAACCGGCCAACGGTTGATCATCCGCAGAGGATGGGGTCCCGAATCCGACCATTCGTTGTAGACCAGATCCAATACTTTTCATCGCCTGCTCCAGAATCGTTGCGTACGATCAATCAGCCTGCAGCTCCACTAGCCCTGCCATATCCATCCGCAGTGACAGCGAACGGAATCGCACAGTCGGAGCTTGTGCAAGAGTGCTTTACAAACAGCGCACGATCTCATCCACATATGTTTTCCCTGTTTCGAACTGCCAGAGCCCCCGCGTCGTACGGCAATCTGACGCGTCTTTGGTCTGGCGTCAATTAACTGCGAGTTTTTTCCACATATCCAGTCCATCGCTTGCTAAGTAATTGCTAGCTGGTGAGTTAACTCAGCGGATATCCTGAATCCGACAGTCCGTGCGCGGCGGTGCTAGACTTCCGTGTTACACCCAAAGGCGCCATGGAACCCTTGCGGCCTAGCTCCGTCGTGCGATTCGGAACCTATGAGGTCTCTCTCCAGTCGGGCGAAGTGCGTAAAGCGGGTTTAAGAATCAGAGTCCAGCAGCAGCCGCTGAAACTGCTGGAGATATTGCTGGAGCGTCCGGGGGAAGTCGTCACCCGGGAGGAATTGCGCAGCCGAGTCTGGTCCGACGAAAGTTTTGGTGATTTCGACCAAGCTGTGAATATCGCGATCGGGAAGCTTCGCAGCGCATTGGGGGACTCGGCAGAGAATCCGCGCTTTATCGAGACTCTTCCAAAACGCGGCTATCGCTTCATCGCGGATGTCTCGGTTGTCGACGCGGACGCGCACCCAAGAAGGCCGGAATCTGTGGCTGGAGATTTGCCTGGGTCACAAAAAAAGAAGAAAGAGCTTGAGCCTAAGGTCCAGGACGCTGGGTTGGCGGTTGTGCACAAGCGTCAACAGTGGCCGGCTCTTCAGGTCATCATCGGGTCCGCACTTGTCGTGAGTTTGACGATTATCTTCGTGGTGCTATTTCGTTCGCGTGGCCACGCCCCCGCTGGCATCCGATCTCTGGCGGTGCTTCCGCTGGAGAACCTCTCTGCCGATGCTTCGCAGAATTACTTCGCTGACGGCATGACCGACGAGTTGATCACGGACCTGGCGCAGATCAGCGCTTTACGGGTGATCTCCCGCACTTCCGTGATGGTATATAAAGGAGCGCGCAAACCTCTGCCGCAGATCGCTCGTGAGCTGAACGTGGACGCCGTGGTGGAAGGCACCGTCCTCCGCTCCGGCGACCAGGTTCGCATCACGGCGCAGTTGATCGAAGCCTCTACCGACAAGCACTTGTGGTCCCAGAGCTATGAGGGCGAGTTGCGTGATTCCCTGGCGCTCCAGAACAATGTCGCTAGAGCCATCGCAGAACAAATTCGGATCAATTTGACTCCCCAGGAACAGGCTGCACTGAAAAACGTAAAGGTTGTCAACCCGCAAGCTTATGAGTCCTATCTCAAAGGTCGCTACTTCTGGAATAAACGAACGTCGGATGGTTTGAAGGTTGCCCTGGCTTATTTCACTCAGGCGATCGAAGAGGACCCGAATTACGCCCAAGCTTATTCTGGCTTGGCCGACACTTATGCTTTGTTGGGAGACTGGCAGTATGCAGTCATGACTCCCAAGGAGGCATTCCCCAAGGCAAAGGCGGCGGCGATCAAAGCTCTGGAATTGGACAGTGCGATGGGCGAAGCCCACAACTCGCTGGCATTCGTTTTGGATGGCTTCGACTGGGATTTTGACTCTGCAGGCAAGGAATTCCTCCGGGCCATTGAACTGAACCCGGGCTACGCAACCGCTCACCATTGGTATGCCTGGCACTTGAGTCTGTTGGGTCGCTATGACGAAGCTATTGAAGAAATGAGAAAAGCGTTAAACCTGGATCCGCTGTCTCTTATTATTAACGCCGATTTGGCAGAGCTCCTTGTCCTTGCACATTCCTATGACGAATCCATCCAACAGAGTCGCAAGACGATCGAAATGGATCCGAATTTTGCTCTCGCCCATAATCAACTCGCCCAGGCGTACCTTCAGAAACACATGTACGGTGAAGCGGTGGCAGAACTGCAAAAAGCGGTGCAGCTTTCTGGGGCCAGCCCGACATCCATAGCTAATTTGGCTCGCGCCTATGTCGTATCCGGCAAGCGGAGCGAAGCCCTAGAACTGTTGAGCGAACTGAAGAAGCGTTCAAATCCAGGTTATTCGAACGCTTCGGAGATCGCCATCATCTATGCATCTCTCGGAGATACCGCTCAAGCCATGAATTGGCTCGAAAAAGGCTACGAAGAGCGATTTAACCCTGGCGTTCTGCTGCGGCCGGGCTTCGATCCTCTGCGCTCCGACTCGCGCTTCCAAAACCTCGTACACCGCATTGGACTGCCCGAGTGAGAGACCTGCCTTCCTTGTGCTGTGATCAACAGAAAACCTCAGTACGCTTGTTTTCGTACTGAGGTTTTTGTCAGGGCATGTGTTCTACGCATGCCGAAGCACTATTTTTCGATGAAGCGCTTCAGCGCACCGGCGCACCCGCACCCAAAATTTCGAACACCACGCCAAACGAGTTGAATCCATTTTGCGATTGAACGAGCTTTCCGCCTGCGCTGGCCGTGCCGTATAAATTCCCCGCTGCATCCATCGTAAGATGATCGGGTTCGGGAAAGCCTCCATCGGTATCGCCTTGGAAGGCATGCAGAAACCTCTCCTTCCATTTCCCATTGGCGGTGGGCGTCAATTTGAAAATGGTCCCGCAGCCCTCAAACACCTGCTGCCCGGCAATTTGACACAGTGGTTCGTTGTGCCCACCACCGAGGAAGGTAGTTCCGAAGAGATTGCCTGCTGAATCCATGATTAAACCGCCTGCGGGCATCATTCCATCCTGAAATCCACTCTTGCTCAAGGAGAATCTGTGGATCACGCTTTCCTTGAACTTCCCGTCCGAGCCGCGAGTAAGCTTGAAGACTACGCCACCCCCACCCGCGCCGCCTCCGCCCCCAAGGGTGGTGCCATATAAGTTGCCGGATGGGTCCAGCACTACGCCAGCCATAGGACTGGCGCCATCAGGCGGGTTGTTAACCAAGTCATGGAACTTAAACAGCAAGGTCTCAGTCCACTTGCCGCTCGTCGCAGGCGTCAGCTTAAAAACGGTCCCCAAGTCGTCGGGGCCGCCGGCCAATGTCGTGCCGTACAGGTTTCCCGTGTTATCGAACACTACGCTATCGAAAGGGTTCTGCCCGTCGGGACTGCCGCCGCCACCTTTGTGCAGAGCGTGAAGTATGGTCTCCGTCCAACTGCCATCTTTGTTCGGCACCAACTTGAAGACCGTGCCACATCCGTTCGTGCAAAACGTGTCGGTTGTGCCTCCACCGCCCTGGCTAGTAGTGCCATAGAGGTTGCCGGCTTTGTCAAAGATCAGAGAGCCAACCGGTGCGCATCCGTCATTGTGGCCCTCAAACGCGTTGAACTGATGAATAATAGTTTCAGTCCAGGGCCCTTTCTGCGCGGGCGCAAGTTTGTAAACGATGCCACATCCAAAAAGACCTCCATCCGCTGTGCCATACAGATTGCCAGCCGCATCAAACACCACGCTGCTCTGAGGCGATTGCCCATCTACGACTTCTCCTTGAAATGCATAAATCACTTTTTCTTTGAACTCGCCGCTCTTGGTCGGCGTCAACTGATACACCAGACCAAACCCCGTAGGGGGGCCCGAACTTTGAAAGTTGAAGCGGGTTGTGCCGTACAAGTTTCCCTTTGCATCACGAACCACGCCGCCAATCGGCTCCACTCCGTCCCCAGTGCCTTGAAATGTATAGAGCACTTTTTCTGTGCTGCTTGCCCAACTGCTGAGGGCCAGGGTTAGTGTTATGGCGACAACCGCCAAAACGTTTCGCGAGATCCAAGTGCTGGCTTGTATCCGCGCCTTCCGCGCACTCGAGGCGCGGTCCAGAACAGCAACGGTTTTCATGGCAATTATTTTCCTTGAGGAATTGGATTGCGACAGATGTACTCTCTGCGTCGCCATGGATTAGACTCGCGAGCTCAAGTGTTGATGTCGGTTTGCTGTAAACGATTTGTCACATTTTTGGCAGAATCCTTCCACTGGTGCTCTGACAGTTTCTTGACAATTACTTAACATCCCCGGCGCATCTCGCCAGGCTGTTTATCAGTCCAAGGTTTAGCTAGAGGAAAGATGCTAGACAAACTTCATCTAAAACGAAGAAGGTCCATTGAAGCGCTGCTGCGCCGTCCGCGAGCGGATTGTGTGGAAATCAGGCTATGCGATCGAGTCCGCTGCAAGCGCGGTTGGGGAATGGTAACTAATGGCAAAAGTGATTGAGTATTACATACCGGAACGATTCCGAAAGGCGGCACGATGGGTTCCACCCGATCAACGCGGGAAAATCATTGAGTTCCCCGTGCCGGAGAAAAAGTCGGCGTGAGATGCCGGGTTCGCACGGATGCGATGCACACACAAAACGGCAGTGTTTGATTTCTTGGGCACCCCCCGCCAATAACGCCTGGCTGAATCAATTCCGCTTATCGCTCGAACAACGACACCGGGCCATACGCGGTTTCTTGTTTGATTCTTTTTTTGGTCCTTGGAATAAAAACCCAACTGGCCCAGTTCTACTGCACATGAGTGCCTCGGTAGCGATTACTCTCACGGCTAATCGGGCAATCAAATTCTGAATAAGGAAAGCAGAACAGGGTTAAAGAATTATGCGTAAGATCTTGGTTACCATTGCGATCGTGTGCGCCACTCTTCACGCCCAAGTCATAAAAGTTTCGACTACGGCCAGTACCGGGGAATTCCCTCTAAATCCCACTCAATCGGTCAATCCCGTCATCGAGTGGAATAGAACCCTTCTGGTCATCGTTCGGACTTCGGGTGCCCAACCGGCCACCATTCATTCGACGCACAGCTTCGCTATTCTGCACGCTGCTATCTACGATTCCGTCAACAACATCGTTGGACAGTTCACTCCCTATTTAGTCCGCCTTGCCGACGTGTCTCCCAACACTTCTCAAGCCGCCGCAGCCGACCAGGCTGCCCACGACGTGCTGGTCTCGCTCTATCCAGCATTTCAGACCACCCTGGATGCTGAACTGCAGCAGGATCTGGCCCAGATTGCCGATGGAAAACCGAAGACCAACGGCATCGCAGTGGGACAGACGGTGGCCGCTGAAATTCTGGCCTTTCGCGCCAACGACGGTTCGGCCGCGACGCCACCACCATACAAACCCAAAAATGTCCCAGGATACTATCAGCTGACTCCGCCGGATTTCACGTCCGCCGACTTCACGCACTGGGGTGATGTCACGCCTTTTGCTATCGTCAACTCGCGCGAATTCCTTCCCGCACCACCGCCTGCGTTGACCGACAAAGAATACATTCAAGATCTTGCTGAAGTGCAAAGCTTGGGCGAGATCGACAGCCAAACTCGCAGCAAAGAACAGACTCTGATTGGAACCTTCTGGGGCGGCAAGATTCAGAACTACTGGAACGAGATCGCACAGACCGCTGCCTTGGCCCACAACCTCAACATCGAACAGAGCGCACGGCTTTTTGCCCTGGTCAACTTTGGCATGGCCGATGCCACCATCTCTTTCTTCGAAAGCAAGTACATCTACCACTTCTGGCGGCCTGTCACCGCAGCGGAATTAACCGACAGCGATTGGCTCCCTCTGCCAACCAAAACCGCGCCCGACCCGTCATACCCCGGCGCTCACAGTGCCACCAGTTTCGCAGCGGCGCAAGCGTTGCAATTTTATTTTGGCGACAAGTTCACCTTCGATGTCACGTCCGAGGTCTTAGCTGGAGTGAAGCGCCACTTTACCAGTTTCTCGGCAGCGGCGAAGGAGGCGGGTCTGAGCCGCATCTATGCCGGACAACACTACCGTTTCGATCACAACGCTGGTCTGCTCCTGGGACAGAAGGTCTCGGAGTCGATCGACGAAACCACCTTGCTTCCAAAGTAAAGCGGACGCATCCACAAGTGATCGCGGGTCGCTATGAATACTGCACTTTCTCGCCGATGCCGGCGCGCAGCATATGCGCGCCGGTTTCTTTGTGAGGTGCCCGCCAGGAAATGGGGAATAAATGTGGAGCATCTTCGTTTTTCATCATGAGCCGTGTCTCGCAGACGTGGCTGCCCGAGCGGACACTAACGCGTTTTTCAACAATCACGGGGACGTCGCCGTCAGTCGCGAAGAAGTGACAACCTCTTGACACGACAGTTACACCTTTCGAGCCGCGTCGAGATAGCTTCTATTCCGACGATCAAAGCAAATTGGATTTTCATTAAGCCAACAAATCAATCGTCAAGGAGAAGAAATGAAATTACACACACCAAGCGTGCTGTTGTGGCGCTCAGCCCTGGCAGCCGTACTTACTGCACCCTGGCTCTTATCATCCGCTTACGCACAAGCTCCGGCCAAACCCAAGTCAATCTGGCAGATTCAGAAAGTTCCTCTCAAAGGATTGCTGGCGGTGGGGGTGTCGGCAGACTCTGCGAACGATGTTTGGGTAGTCGGCAACGGATCCTTGCATTTTGACGGCAAGACATGGATACAGATTCCGATCGCCCATGAAACGGGGAATCCCGATCTCGTTCTTAACAGCGTCGCTGCACTTTCCCCGAGCAATGTGTGGGCCGTAGGCTTCTTCGAAAATAGTAAAGGCTTCGACACTGAGGTAATCCAGCACTTCGATGGCAAGGCGTGGAGAAACGTGAAAGATCTGAACCTTGTCGGGAAGCAAGTGGACAATGGAACAGTTTTGAGCCAGGCATTGGTCTCCATCGCGGCGTCGTCGCCAACGGATCTTTGGGCCGCAGGATATCTGCTGGCGCAAAGTGGCACCCAGCAATTCTTAGTTCCATTCATTGAACACTTCAATGGCAAAAAGTGGTCTCTTTCCGGGGCGCCTTTTGCGACCGGCAACGACCTCTTGATTGGAGTGAACGGCATCGCACCTATCTCCGACACAGACGTGTGGATGACAGCCGTCGACGATATAAACGGACAAGATGGCCAGGGAGAGATTTTCCATTTCGATGGTCATACCTGGAGTCTATTTGCAACCGCCGACGCGCGGGCGAGCACTTTGCGTGCCGTAGCCGCGATTTCGAGCAATGATGTCTGGGCGGTGGGTGATCAAAATGATCTTCAAAATACGCTGATTGAGCACTTTGATGGCAATCAGTGGACCGTGATACCCAGCCCCACGCCGGCGAACACGCAAGTCGTCGAACTGTGGGGCGTAACCGCTATCTCGAGCAAAGATGTATGGGCAAGCGGTTTCCAGGAAGGATTTGACGGCAAGAACAGCCCTCTCGTTCTTCATTGGGACGGAAACAAGTGGAGCTTGGTCCCAGCCCCTTCCGAGGGAACGCGATCGACGACCACGTTCGGAATCGCTTCGGTCGCACCCGGAGATGTGTGGGTGGCAGGAAGTTTCCTCAGCAACCGCATGCCATTCGAACACCCGTTCGTCCTGTTTACCAACCAGGCAAAGTAATTCGTTCAGGGGACAGGGCTCACTGGGGCGGTGTCCCCATTCAATCTTCCAGGCTACTGCGTGACGAGCGCAGTGGCGGAATACGACAAGCAACAGTGCAGATAATTGAGAGCCACAAAATCTTATTAGAAGAAGGAAAATGTAATGAATTCAGGAAAGTCTCTATTCGATAACAATTGCATTCGACCCGTCATGATCCTCGTTCTCGGCTTGTCGCTGGCGGGCACCGCCCGCGCGCAGAGCTCGGAAACCATCAATCAGCTATTTTCTTTCACTTGTAGCGGCGGCATCATCGGTGTAGACAAGTGTCCACAAGGCGGGCGTCCGAATGTCATCATTCAAGCCTCGGACGGGTACTTTTATGGTGCGGCTGAAGTTACCGAAGAAAATGTCTCCAATCCCCAGGGCGGCACACTCTTCAAACTGACTTCTGCTGGAACGTTCACCAAGCTCTTTACCTTCACCCAGACCGCCGGTGCGTTCCTGAACGGCGACAACCCCGCCAGTGCCTTGGTGGAGGCTAACGACGGGTTCCTCTACGGCACAACCTTTGATGGGGGCAAACAAAATCAAGGCGTGCTGTTCAAGATCAGTAAGACGGGCACCGGTTTCAAGGTTCTTCATAACTTCTGCTCGTCTGCAAACTGTGCCGATGGCACCATTCCCAACTCCCTCTTGCTAGGACATGACGGCAACCTGTACGGCACCACACTGCAAGGCGGATCAACCGTGACATGCGGAAGTGTCGGCTGCGGCACCATCTTCCGTTTCGAGCCGACCACCGGCACTTTTACCGTTCTGCATAGATTGGCCGGCGTGACTGATGGTGTTGAGCCACTGGGCATAATTCAGGGAACCAACGGCAACTTCTATGGCGTTTCTCAAGGGCTCGATGTCAATAGCTTCAATGAGGATATCTTCCAATTCACGCCAGCGGGTAAATTCACGGTTCAGTTCAAGTCGGTCTTATTTGATATCGGAATTAGTGGACTGACTCAAGGTGCCAACGGCAATCTCTATGGAGCCTTCGAATCCATTACCGCGGGCGATATAAACTTTTTTGAAGTCAGCACCAAGGGAACCGGCTTCGTGGCTTTCGCACCATTCACGACACTCGCAGGAACGACCACCATTCCTTCACTTTTCCTGGCTTCCGACGGCAACCTGTGGAATAGCAACTTTACGGACTCGGCTGATCCGATGGGCAGCGTCTTCTCGATCAGTCCGAAGGATGGCGCGGTGCTCCAGGCCTTCGCTTTTGACGGCGCCAACGGTAACTCGCCTTTGGCTGGGGTCATCCAGGCCGCAGACGGCACGTTTGTCGGCACGGCGGAATTAGGCGGGACTATCTCCGGCGGGGGCAAAAAGTTCGCCGATGGCACGGTTTGGACCCTGGATGCCGGCCTGCCTGCGCCCACCCCGACCCTTGCAGCATTCACACCCGCAAGGGGCGTGGTGGGTTCAGTTGTCACGATCCGCGGCAACAACTTTGTCGGCACAACCGCAGTCACGTTTAACGGCGTCAGCGCCTCGTTCCAGGTGCTCAACCGTCAATTCATCAGCGCAACAGTGCCTGCGGGCGCCACCACGGGACCGATTAAGGTAACGAATCTAGGTGGCACGACAACAAGCAAGCAATCATTCACAGTCAACTAGCCTGATAGCCTCTTGCCACTTACTACCGGGTGGAGGAGCTGAATCGCAGTTCGAACAACCTTGGCGAACTCGGCCATAAACAATTGCGGGGCGAAAGAAATCCTTTTGCTCGGCAAAAAAAAATGGCCGAGCGCCGGACTTCCGAAAATGAACACCAGAACCCACAAAATCTATTGAATGTTGATTCGAGCCTCAACCAGCCCGCACTGTTATGTGAGCAAAGCAGATTTTGCAATTAAATGCGGACTCGTTAAGCGTCTTCTGAAACTTTTGTTCCAGTCATCTCTCTCATGACTACGCGACGCGGAAACCGCAGGGAGTGCCTCGTTCGAGGAGCCCTCAGTTCAGCGGCCGCGAACTTTCAGTCGATTACAGGAGCCGTGACATGCAGAAAGTAGTTCGCACTCTTTTGTCAGTCGCGCTAGCGGTTGGCGTAGTGTCGGCAACCCGCAGCATTGCACAGGATGGACGTCCCAGCCCAGGTGCAGTCTTCGTTATGACGAACGCCGCGGACCGGAATGAAGTCATTTCCTTTAGAAGAGCTGCAGATGGCTCGTTACAAGAGGGCCACAGATTTGCAACCGGCGGGCGTGGCAGCGGTGGTAACAATGATCCGCTGGAATCACAAGGATCTTTAACCCTCAGTCAAGATCACACCCTGCTGTTTGCGGTCAACGCAGGGAGCGGCGATATCTCAGTGTTTCGTGTTCATGGATCGGACTTGTCGCTGGCTGACAAGGAACTCTCAGGAGGAAGTGAACCCAACGCAATAGCCCAGCAAGGACACCTCGTCTACGTTCTCAACGCTGGCGGTAGCAGCAACGTGGTCGGTTTCCGGGTCAATGAGGACGGAAGACTTTCGCAGATTCCTCATTCTCTCAGTTTTCTAAGCACCAATACCTCGGGAGCAGCGTCATTGGCGTTCAGTCCCAACGGTCAGTTCCTCGTGGTTACTGAACGAGAGACGAACGACATCGATGTGTTCAGTGTACAGAGTAACGGAACGTTGTCACCGATCGTCATAAATCCGAGCGTGGGTCCGGGAGCTTTCGCGGTTACTTTTGCTCCTGATGGTGCGGCGCTGGTAGCTGAGACCGGCCCCACTGGAGGCCAAAACGCCTCGGCCATCTCATCTTACGCAGTTTCTTCCAATGGAACCCTTTCCGTGATCAGCGCGAGCGTCCCAACTCTCGGGGCAGCATCATGCTGGAACGCGGTCACTCCCAATGGCGAATGGGTTTACACCTCCAATGCTGGCTCCTCCACAATCTCCGGCTTTACCATCGGCAGCAGTGGGGCGCTAACCGCGTTGCCGGGAACTGTCGTTGGGACAAACCCCACGGGAGCTACGAATCTCGACATTACCATTAGTGCTGATGGCAAGTTCCTGTACAGCCTCGATGCGAAGGTGGGAGAGATTAGCATCTTCGGCATTCAGTCGGATGGCACATTGAGCAACCTGGGGACCGTCGGCGGGCTCCCGCAGGACGTCGGATTTAACGGAATCGCTGCAATCTAGATTATTCGTGAGTTGCGGTGAATCGACGCTGCAACTCACGTTTTTCGCAATGGAAAACGGGCGCTAGGCTGAGTTTTCTGTGTTTGCGGAAAAGAAGCAAGAAGGGACGATACTGCTAAGCTTGCTGTCTGGTCGAGGTTCGCGGTTGTGACGCACCCGGTTTGTGTGAATGCACTGCCCATAAGAAAAAGGCTCAGCAAGCACAACAGACCGGTAGTGGATGGCGTAGCGACTTTCATTGATCCTTCAGTAGATTATGAACGGGGCTGGTGGCCAGGTTCGCGCACGTTTCTTGGACGCGAACCTGGGACACTGGCAAGCAAATCAGGGGATAAACTTGAAAACTTCCCCTCCGGCCGGAAATCCTGGTCCAAGGCTGGTGCCGAACAGTCCGCCGCCAGGGCCAAAGATCAACGGGGCAACCGGGAATTCTCCGTCGGTGCTGTTGATCTGGTCGCCAAGAAAGCTGTACAGCCCACTGTAGGTGAATCCAGAAGGGCCGCGAGTTAGTTTGAAGATCGTGCCCGCATTGTCCGTTCCGCCAAACTCTGACGTCCCGAAGAGATCACCCCCGCTGTCGAAAACCAATTGATTCGGGATGCAGCCGTCATTGTTGTGGAACGTTCCCTCGAATTCATGCAAAATCGTCTGGGCATAGCCGTTGGCAGCAGTCAACTCGAAAACAGTCCCACACGGGAGCTGCCCACTCGGCGCTTGGCTGGCTCCGAAGACATTCCCTTTTTTGTCGAGGACTACGCCGGCGAGAGGCGACAATCCGTCACTTCCTCCCTGAAAGCTGTGCAGGACCGTCTCCTTCCAGAGTCCCGCCTTTCGCCGGGTCAACTTGAACACGACCCCCAGGTTTTGGTCGCCGCCGAGCAAGGTTGTGCCGTACAGGTTGCCAGCGTTGTCGAAGGCCAGGGGAGCAAAAGGTGCGGCGCCCTCAGTACCTCCAAAGTTGTGGAGTACCGTCTCTTTCCAGCCTGTCGCTGTGGGACTCAGCTCGTAAGCGACGCCCAATTGCGTCGTTCCTCCTCCCGCAGCTGCGCCGAAGAGGTTGCCCGCGCTATCTCGTATCAGGCCGGCAACCGGATTTGCTCCATCCAATTTTCCCGTGAACCGGTGAATGACTGTCTCTTTCCATGGTCCTCTCGCGGTAGGGGTTAGTTTGAAAACGACGCCACAGCCCGGGGAGCACTCTGGATTCTTTGTCTTGAGACCGCCCTGAAGTGTCGTGCCATAAAGATTGCCGGCGCTGTCCAGGACCAGAGTTGAATCCGGGGTAGCCCCATCCGACGGGCTTCCACGAAACGTGTGCAGGATTGCTTCTTTCCACAGGCCAGTACTTGTCGGTGTCAGCTTGAATACAATCCCGAATCCGGGAAAGCCGCCCTTCTGGGTGGTTCCATAAAGGTTGCCGGCTCCATCAGCAATGACGCCCCCAAAGGGACTGTTCCCATCGTGGCTATTCCCTACGTCAAACAACCAGAGCGGCGCAGGCTTATTGGCTGCCAAAGCACTGGTCGCGAAGATGAGCGAAAGTGTCACGATTACGAGCGCCACGGCGCACTGCGTCAGTAATTGACGGGTGGACCAGCGCAGAAATTGGCTTGCGACTACGGGCATTATGACTTCCTCCTTCATTTTGTCGTCGGATTTTGTCATCCGGATGCGCGATCTTATGTCGGAGCGCGACAGGACGTGTAACCACGAAGTCGAATTTTTGTAAGAAGGTTGTCACTGTTCGGACGGAAGCTCGCTCAGAAGTGTACTGTGAGCGGCGGGCCAAGAAAACGGGGACCGACGGAAAACATCTCGTCTGTCCCCGTATCCCGTCGCCCCCGTATTCATTCAGACTGGCTTCTTCTCTCACCCCTGATTACTGTTTCTTTGCATTGAGCACCATCGTGCTGAAGCCGTCGGCAGCGCCCACCAGCCAGAGGTTCCCGTCGGGAATCACAGTGCCGCCCGAGATCACGTCATCAATGATGGTGTGCCTGGGATTCGGATCGGGAGAGGGCACGATTGCCCACCTCTTACCATTCCAGTGCAACACAAGGTTGGTGATCTTCGAGGGTCCGAACGCGTCAGTATCACCGAATGCCCAAACATCGTTTGCGGACACAGCGATGACTCCGCGAAGCTGGTTGGAGATGGTTGTACTGTTAGGCCCGCCAACATTGGGGCTTGGCACCACAATCCAGGTCGTGCCGTCCCAGTGCTCGATGAGCGTCTTCTGCGGCCGGTCTTGGTTGACCGCCTCTACGAAAAACCCAACTGCCCAGGCGTCATTCGGAGCTAGAGTGGTTACTCCGAAGAGGGTTGTTAGTCCGTTCCCGGGGCTAGGGCTGGGAACCACCTTCCATGCCGTACCGTCAAAGTGTTCGATAAATGTTGCTCCAAGGGCTATAGTTCCAACGGCCCAGACATCGTTGGTCGCACGCGCGGAGATACCAAACATGAAACTGTCCAAATTCGACTCATCGACGGTAGCTGTCCAGGAAGTTCCGTCGAAGTGCTCAAACAGGGGAAAGGCACTGGGGAAGCCGTTGATAGTAGTAAGAATCGAGCCCGCTGCCCACATGTCGGTCGCGGAGATTGCGGTGAGACCATCCAAGGAAGGTTGATCCGTAGGTTGGAATGAGGGCCCGGGAGAAACACGCCACTTGGTGCCATCGAAATGCTCGATGATCTGGTTGGGGTTCTGCTGACTATTGATATTGATAACTCCAACTCCCCAAACGTTGTCGGGGGCAAGATCCGCCACTCCCGTGAGCCGGCTTGTCAAGTCACCGGCAATATCGGGCAGAGCGAAAGCGGTCCACTTTTTTCCGTCGAAATGGACCCCGGACTGACCGACGGCCCATATATCGTTTGCCGAGGAGGCCGCAACCGCGTCCAAATCACTGTGGAACGGGAACCGCCGGATGTTAGGCGTCGGCACAACTTTAAAGATCGACGAACCCGGCGCTTCGGCGACCTGTGCATGTGACAGTGGATGCAGGGAACTCGCTGCTGACAGTGCTAACACGAATAAACCGACATTAATTAATTTTGTCATTCCTTCGGATCCTTTTGGAATTTTCAAACTGCCGCTCAATTTCGGCGCGCTGCCGAAAAATCTACTATTGGAAACTCTGTCGGTTGTCATCGCGATGTAAAACTCTTCGCGAACTTCTGAGCAGCGCAGCACTAGACATGAGACATACAGTTAAGCTCGGACGATGGTGCTGCTGCTGCAGTTGGCGAAAGGGTTGGTGTCGACAGGAGATGCAGCACTTGGATTCCGCGAAAGCGTTGCACCAAGGTGGCGGCGGCCTGGTCAGGGATGCGAAGCTTTCCGCCTGCGCTGGACCTGCGGTATAGATTGGGACTTGGCAACTTGCGGCGATCGGTCGGCGGGCAGACATTGTTCGCGGATCTTTACAAGAAAGTGACACAGACGTGGCAGCTTTCCATCGCTGGTCATGGATCGTGTACAAACAGGGAACTTTTCTTGGATTCCTAATTCGGCGATTCGCTCTGTGGTCTATCGCTTCTCGCCTATGGCACACCATAACGAATCGTATAGGTCCCTGGAGAGACGAAACCCGCTCCCACAGCCCAGAAATCAGAAGTCGACGAGGCCGATACGCCGTAGAGAACACCCTGATCGGGGTTGGAGACGTTGCTCCACACGCTGCCATTCCAGTGGAACGTCACCTGTAATTCGTTTAGGAATGGAAAAACGATTCCTTCCCCGACGGCCCAAACGTCGTCGGTTGCTTTAGCCGTAATGCTGTCTAAATACGAGTAACCGCTCAATCCTACGGTGACCGGGGACCACACCGAGCCGTTCCAGTGATAGCTACGGGCTCTTAGAGAGAGGCCGTTGATGTCGGAAAACTGGTAACTGCCAACCGCCCAGACGTCATTGCCAGCCACGCCGAAAACGTTCTTGAGGACTATCCAGCCACCACTCTCGGTGGGAAATGCCGCCCTTTTCCAGGACGTACCATTCCAGTGCAGGGCCAGGGCTTTTACGTTGGGTACCTGGCCTGTCCAGCCTACGGCCCATACGTCGTCAGCGGCGCGGGCGAAGACGGACGAGAGCTGGCCGAAGTGAAATTGCGAGGTGTTGAATTGCTTCCACGTCGTGCCGTTATAGTGTAGAAGCAGAGGAAGCTCGACAAAGTTGGAAATCCACTCGTAGCCTACGACCCATACGTCGGTTGCAGAAGTTGCTGCGATGCCAGTCAAGTAGTCTGCTACGCCAGGATTTGGAGTGGTAAGCCTTGTCCAGCGACTGCCGTTCCAATGTTCGACGACGGTTTGTCCGCAAAGGCAGTTAGGGTTGTCGGAATATCCGGCAGCCCAGACGTTGCCCCTATTCAGAGCGACAACGGAATTGAGCTGGACAGTAGGTGCGGAGATCGTTGGAGTTGGAACAATCGACCACCGGTGACCGTCCCAGTGTTCCGCCAAGGTAGTCGTCAGGTATTGATTCGGATTCGGCTCGGCCCCGACGGCCCACGTATCCGTTGACGATATCGCAGCTGTGGCGAGAAGAACATTTCCGTCGGCTTGGTTGCCGCCGTTAGGGCTGGGCACAACCTTCCAACTGCCGCGTACGGGCGGCGCCTGGGCAAAGAGAGTTGCGGCAAATCCAACCGTGATCAAGAGCGTCGTTATGCGGCGCATGGCTTTGTTCTTCTCTCGGACACCGAAGGTCGAGGGTTCTGAAAACTGAATAAGAGCATTCTGTCTTCGCAACGGAGCCTCCTTGAAAGAAATGAGATGAGAGCATGTGAAGAAAGTTTCAGCCACCGGCTTAAGAAGTCCTTGTCTACTGGTGGAAACTTGCGTTGTTCACACATAACAACGCAAGCTGTGTCGACGGCAATTATTGTTTCTTGAATGGAATAAATTTACCGCCCGTAGGTTTTTACTATGTGGTCGTGTCAACAGGGGACCTTCAACTCGACTCGTTCGAAGAACCGGCCATGTTGCCCTTCGATCACTTGTACAACTTCGCTCATTGGTGCACACAGAATCGCGAAGAAGCCGAAGACTTGGTTCAGGAACCTACGCTAAGGCATTGAAGGGGTCCTCGTCTTTTCAGTAGGCTTCAAAGGGTTGTGCATTGCTTTCCTTCCTTCTGTTTTTGGTGCCGCCGTCTCCGCAGCTTCGCCCGAACCCGAGGTCATCTCGTTTCGAAGTGGAGAGATCACGCTTCAAGGAACGTTATACAAGCCGGAAGGAAAGGGACCATTTCCTGCGGTCCTTTACAACCATGGGAGTGCTCCTGGCATGCACAGCAAACAGGCATTCGAAGCACTCGGGCCCGTGTTTGCAAGGCACGGATGGGTATTCTTCGGACCTTACAGGCGAGGCCAAGGCCTAAGTGCTTCCGCAGGTCGGTACATTGGTGATGAGATAGCTGAGGCTAAAAAAAGGGGGCGTGAATGCGGGAGCTGCAACTATGGTCCGGCTGTTAGAGACTGATCACCTGAATGACCAACTGGTGGCGCTTGCGTGGCTGCGAACGCAGAGCTTCGTTAGTCGCGATAGCATCGCCGTGGCCGGCATTTCATTCGGCGGTATTGAGGCAGTCCTCGGTGCGGAACGAGGGTCATACTGCGCCGCTGTTGATTCGGCAGGCGATGCTCAGACCTGGGAAGACGCGCCCGAAGTCCAAGCTTTGATGACCCGTGCAGTCGGCAATTCGCGGGCTCCTACTTTCTTCTTCCAGGCCGAAAACGAGTATGTTCTTTCGCCGAGCCGTACCCTGTCAGCCGCCATGAAGGACGCCGGCAAAGAATTCGAGATCAAGAATCTACCCTCCGTATGGCGAGTCCACTCAAGATGGGCATACTTTTGGCTACTTCGGAAGTTCAGTCTGGGGTGCTGACGTGTTTCGGTTTTTGGACCAGCATTGCCACAAATAGGCTAATCGAGCCTGACATCGGCCACCCATAACTGTTGTTAACAGCCGGTCTTGAGAGTTACCCGATGATGGGCGACGCCCGCTCTCCCCCAGGGTGGAACAGCATGATTTCCTATGCGAGAAAGGCCCCACCAAATGCACCGGGGCGGCAAGAATTGATATTGCCTGGCTGTGATTCGGGATCAGTCCTGGTCTATACGAAAAACGCCGGAGTAGCCGGACCCGCGAGTTCCAGTCACGACCTCGCAGGTCCAGGCTGCAAGTAGCGCTATTGTGGGGGCAAGCCTGCGTTCAAGCTGTACACCACGCCATCGCCGAAATGACCTGCGGAGACTTTCCCGAACATAGCAGTCGTGCCCCACAGAGTGCCGTCTTTAACTTGGAGAAGCGCGGCCGGAGGTGCACCAACCGCGGCATTGATGCTGAAGGGTTTCAGAGTCTTGAGCACCGTGCCCGTCGACAATGAAAGGGCGACAAGGTTGTTGGGGAGGTTCTGGGCGACCCAGAGGTTGCCATCACTAGCTAGCAACATGCCGGTTGGAACAACGCCGTTGGGGGTGGTGTTGTACTCCGGAAACAATTTCAGGTTACTGCCATCCAGATTAACCTCGAACAGCCCTGCGCCTCCAATCTTGTAGATGGTGTATAGACCGTAGAGTTTTCCATTGGCTATAACCATGGAGGTTGTGGGGAAAGACCCGAAATCCCCATTAAATCGAGGAAAAGCCGTCCCCGGAAGCAACTGGAAGTCTCCTGTCGCCGGAACGTAATGGAATATCGCTCCGGAAAATCCGTAAATGCCTCCATCTGGAGCTAGCGTGAGCGATCCGGGAAGATTTCCGTCAGCATGGCCATCGAAGTTGAATACGACTTCGTAGGTTCCAGTGGCCGGAACAACACGGAAGATGGTGCCACATCCCGCGAAGCAGTTGCCGGTACCGCCGGCTCTGGTCAGTCCGTAGAGGTTGCCGTCCGTTCCCGCCACCATCGTCTCGGGGAGATAGCCGTCAGTGCAATTCTTGGACGAACAAAACTGGTGAATCAATTGGAAACCAGATTTCCGGCTCACTCGGTACAAAACGCCTCCTCCTGGCACACCGCCATCGAAGGTCACGCCATAGAGATTCCCGTCGGAGCCTTCAGTAATCGAATCCGGATGGTTACCGTTGGGATAGTTGTTCTTCACGCCCGGGAGAAACGTGTGGAGCAGGGTAAACTTGCCGTTGGGCGTAACCGAAAAGACGGTTCCCCCATTCGGTAGTGATTGGTTTCCCTCGCTGGATACAAACGTAGTGCCGTAGAAGTTGCCATCTGAGCCTTGGATGAGGGAGCCAGGCTCGCCTCCGTGTGGACACGGTCCAACCCTCTGAGCTTTGTTTCCTGAGCAGGCAAAAGTGGCAACGGCGACAGGTTGTGGGTTGGCAGCATGCGCGGCAGCAGAACCAAGCAGCAGCGCGAGAGAAAGAGCGATTAAGACTTTTTGCGACATTCGAGTGTTTACCTTTCCTAGCTGGAAGTTATCGCCACAAAATTTCGCGAAGCGACTGGCTGAAACTATTTTGAAGCCGAGTCCCGGTTGTCGGCGGAGTGTAAGGAATGTGTAAAAAATTAGGATTGATTAGAGAACGTCTCGGCATCAAGAAAATCTTGGATCAGAACGGAATAAAATCGTTTTCTTCCAGTTCTATGCCTTAGCGAATCGCCCTCACGCGTTCACGTCCGCAATACGCATAGGAGTTCGACTTTGCGGTGTCGTCATCGACGTGAAGTTTGGTTTGTCATCCTGCGGCAAAGAAGAGTCCTTTATGAATCGAGCCTGTCTGTCGCCTTGCTATAGAAGAAGCTCTGTCCTATTCGCGCTTCTACTCGCGTTTTCGTTGCTGATGGTCATGCCTGCCTACGCGCAGTTCACCCTGGTTAAGGTCAGCGGCGATTCTTTTAACAATCCAGAAAGCCAACATAAAACCGAAGTGGAACCCGACACCTATTCGTGGGGTTCGACGATGATGGCCGCTTTTTCAAGTTTCACGAATTTCCGGCGGCGGCGGGGCAGACTTGGGATTTGCCATCACCACCGACGTCGGGAAAACCTGGACGCATGGCTTGCTCCCCGGCTTAACTGTGCATTACAAGCAGGGAACCCATGAGGCAGCCAGCGACGCTTCGGTCGCGTACAACGCCAGGTTCGGAGTGTGGTTGATTTCCAGCCTCCCTATTAACCCCTCCGGAGTTAACGTGGCCACCAGCATCTCCAAAGATGGTATCCACTGGAGCGATCCGGTCATGGTGGACAACGGGACCGCGGACGACAAGAATTGGATTACCGGCGACAACAATACCAAAAGCCCCTTCTACGGCAATTGCTACATGGAATGGGACGCGAGCAGTTTGGTCCTTATGAGCACCTCCACGGATGGGGGCAAGACTTGGGGACCAGCTAAACCGTCAGCCGACAATAGCGCTGGTTTGGGAGGGGAACCTTTGGTGCAACCGAGCGCCCATGTCGTCGTGCCGTTAGCCGGCAATGGCCTCCAGGTGTTTAGCTCGACGGACAGCGGAGTCTGCTGGCGAACAAGAACCACCATCGCTCCATTCAACGTGTTCGGCGACAACAGCGGATTGCGTAGCTCTGGACTGCCGTTACCCTCCACCGGAATCGATAAATCTGGAAAGCTCTACGTAGTGTGGTCGGACTGCAGCTTCCGCGCGCATTGCAGCACGAATGACCTGGTCATGAGCTTTTCAATGGACGGCACGAAGTGGACTGCGCCAACCCGCATTTCCATCGACCCGCTGAACAGCAAAGTAGATCACTTCATTCCAGGACTCGGGGTCGATCGCTCTACTTCCGGCAAAACGGCGCACCTGACTTCGACCTATTATTACTCTCCTGATGCAGATTGTCAGGGCAATGCCTGCCTGCTATCCGTGGGATTCACCACCTCGTCAGATGGAGGCAAGACCTGGACTCGGGGGAAAACAACTGGCGGGACCGATGCAGTTGACCTGGCTGCCCAGCACCTTCTCCGGGCGGATGGTGGCTGATTATCTCTCGAGCTCTTACGTAAACGGCCAACCTTTCGGTGTCTTCATGGTGGCCATGGCGCCGCAAAACGGAGTCTTCAACCAGGCCGCTTACACGACGAAGGAACCGCTCCTAGCGGCCGCGAGCGAGCCACGATTCAGTTCCAAGGGCGAGAAGCAGATTTCTAGAGCGACCTGGCCGATTCCAGAGTTCCACGACGTTGAAGTAGGGCCTCCTGCGAAACCGCCGAGCGCTTCGAGATAGGGAGTTGAATCCGGGAACGGACTGTCGACATTTCGTTCGACTGCCGTTCGCATCTTCGCTGTAGCCTTCGACCGCCAGATCGCTTATTTGAGAAATGAGTGGAATAAAAGAACCGGTCTTCCAGTTAGCGATGTTGGGCATTTCTTCCGAAGTACCCATTCATCACAACATCATTAGGAGAAGACCGTGAATCGCTTTTGCAGAATAGCCTTGACGTGGTTGAGCGCCGCTTTTTGCGCTACTGGTGCGCTTGCACAAACGACACCACATTATCTGATCGTCAACAACAATCACCCTGAGGGCAACTTTGCCACATTCTTCACGCTGGCAAAGAACCGCACTTTCGCCGCGCACAAGAGAATTGCGACCGGAGGCAAAGGTATCGCTGTACCAAATTTTTCTACGTCGGCCGGCCCCGGTGTGGCCGTCTTTCACAGCACCACCGAAGACTGCGCGTGCGTCGCCGACCCCGGAACCAATAACATAGCCGCCATTGATTCCAATTTGCAAGCGGTCGGCCGGTTCCACGGCGGGCCGGTGGACATTAACAACTTCGCCGGCACGGCTCTCGCCATCAACAGGGATTTTCTTTATGCGGCCTTCACCGGCAAGGTTAACAGTACACAAGGTGGCCGGCTGGGGAGCTTCCGAATTCTAAGTGGCTGCCGGTTGGAGTTTTTAGGATCAGTCCCGGCGGTGGGAACCGGTTTCAATCGTTCGGTTGGTCGCTACCCAATCTCCTTGGCGGCGCACGATAAGATTCTGATCGTGGTTTATGGTGATGGCTCGATCGAATCGTTCCATTTCTCAAACGGGCAGGCAGAATCCAATGGCGACCTGCAAAATTCCACGGGGGCCCAGAACTCCGAGCCACCGGTCTCAGTCGACATTACCCAGGATGCGAAATTTGCCATCTTTGGGGACGCGACCGGCTGTGCTCCTAATGGCCAAGTTGAAGTGGCGAACATCTCCACCGGCAAACTGAGCCAGCCGACGATCGTTAACAACATGGGTGGTACTGATACCGCCGACAGCTCACAAGTTCGTCTCAGCCCGGATGAGTCTCTTCTTTATCTCCCCGACGCAATAGCGTTCTTTGATAAGACAACAGGAGCGGCCACATTTGGCTGCTTTAACGCACTGAAGGATCCGGACGAAGGCAGAACCACTGAATGGTGGTTCATAGCCGGGATGGCATTGGCTGACAACGCGTCCGGCACTGGAGGTACGGTCTACTCTGCCGAAGACACGCTAGCAGTCGGTACAGCCGGCAACGACCAGTACGTCGGGGTTCAAAATGTGACCTCGAATGGCCAGTCTTGCACGCTGATAGAATCACCGAAATCGAATGTCGAAATGCAATCGAACAGCGCCGATTTCGGAACCGTGGCGACATGGCCGCCTCGGGCCTTCTAGCGCGCTGACTTGAGAACTGGGCGTAGCTGCTCCCCCGCGCTCTGCACTTACAGTTTCGCGGTCGAAACTCACGGCTGCGGCGAGTGCGGCTACGTCATCGGCAAACATGGAACGCAACCGCGAGCGCATGACGGTGCGACGTCTGAGTAACAACCACAATAAAGATCTGAAAAGTCTATTCGGAAGTTCTGCAATACCCGTCAGCGCCCAAGTCCTGACCCCCTGCTCAGCAAACAGAAAACAAAATTATGGTGATCCTACGGCGAGAGTCGAGCTTGAGGACCTTCGCCTTGGTTAGTTTCGCCTTCGTCGCCAGCGAACCGCTCAGTCCAAACTTGCCTGCCCGGCCGGGCAACCAAAGTTCTCCGGCATTCGCGGATTTCTCGGATTATAGAGGTGACAATGGGTGTGGGATATCCCGGATGACGAAACTCGAGGTGCATGCCTCGACCGATGAAGTGCACCTTGAGCATTGAGCCGCCCCACGTAGAGCCGGCGATGGTCACCAGCACCGGCTGCGGGCAGTAGAGCGGATGACCCGACAGATAGGCTGACCCGCCGTGCAAAACGACAATCTCATAACATGTGTTCTCCGTGTGCATCCGGAGCATAGAACCCGGCTCCAAATCCTGAAGGCTCACACCACCTTCAATTTCCGATTGCACAAGGTTGCGATTGACCTCGTCGCTGAGGTTTTCGTGAGTCTGGAATAAGCGAGGGCAAGTCATAATCCTTGGTGACGCATCACACGGGAGTAGGGTTCGCCCCCACGTGCTGGACGTTTACGATGCGTCACCGCCGATCCAACGACAGTCTGCGTGAAAGCTGCTTCTAGCTCTCATGCAACATCTGATTCAGTGACGGGGGATTCGGATATGGCGCAGTTGTCACTTTATTGTCAATTGTTTCGAGGGTTGTCTTTTCCTTCGTCCCAGCGGGCCCACCCCGAGCACGATGTGTACCGAAAAGCAGAGTGTTGCCGGGCCGAAGACTAGTGCGGTCAAGGTACCGACTACGGATTGCGTGATCAGACGCCGCGCCTTGGAAGCAAATAGCATGGCAAACACGAAAATCATGGCGACCAGTTCTAATGAACACCAGAAAGGCCCTGGGTAATCCCGGTTGCTCCGCGAGAACCACCTCCTATAGTCAGTATTCTGCAAGGGAATAAAGTGCCGACCGGATGGTTTAACGATGTATAGGTGCCAGGACGCGGTCCTCATCGAACCTGGGGAAACCACCGACTGGCGCAAGTCGTCGCCGTGCGCTCAAATGCCGGCAAGGAAGGGAAAATGCAAACAATAGAAGAACACAGATCTCACCATGGAATCATCAACCTCGTAAGTTTGAAGACAGAGATTCTGTCCGCATTATCTGCGGTTGCTAGCGCCAGAAGCATGGAAGAACTCCGGCAGGCGGACTCGGCCTATAAAAAGGCTCTTAACGCCGCTCGAGGCATGGGTTATCGCCCGCACATCCGAGCCGGGGATGGCCAACAAATTCAAGTGGAGTGGGTGGCCCTGGGTGAAGCGACCTTCTGTGAAGGTCACGCCAATATGGCGCGACAAGCGCCGATGACATCCAAAAGGGAAAGACGTTGAATGTCACAAGAGTCTGATTGCGCTGAACCGCTTTTACTATGCGGGTTGGGATCAGTTGATTGGTGAACACAGTTTCACATTCCCACCCAACGTCGATTTGACCGCGGGAAGAATCAGTGGGTACCATGCAACGAACGTCTTGCAAGGAGGATCTTATGAAACGCTCTTCCATTTCATGGCTGCTGCTCTGTGTCGCTTTGCTGATGGTCGCGGCGGGGACGCTTGCGGCTCAGGATGGTGAAGGAATCATTAGAATCAACGGCGGAAGCATGACTATTGCTCTTCACGCGCATCCTCAGAAGATCGAGCAATCCGCCGAAGACTCGTCCTCACTGGTCACGATTTATAGCGATCTAGGCACGGGGACAAATGTCTACCTCCCTAATATCGGGTGGTCGGTGACCGGCCCTGAGGTTGCAGGTGGAAAAGTCGATTCTGCGACCCCGTTCACCCCCAAGCGTAACTTCAACCTCGTTCTCATCAAGGTGGCTATCCTGACGGCGGGAGGCACGAATGGTGTCACGTTGAGCCTCAATCACGACAGCAGCGGCGCGCCTGGAACAGCGATCAAGACGTGGAACCTGGTGAATCTGCCTCCGTTCCCAGGCTGTTGCAAACTTGATCTGGCTCGACTCAGGAAAACAGTAAGGGTGAAAAAGGGAGTGCAGTATTGGCTGGTTGCGAGCACGGACAAAACCACGCAAGACGCATCCGACTCGTGGAACATGAACAGCCGAAGCATTTTCGGCACGGTAGGGCAGCGGTTTGGTAATGGGGCCTGGCAAGTAACGAAAAACAGTGCGCTATTGCCCGCGTTCAGCGTTTTGGGAAGGCCCGCCGACTGAGGCTTGCGGAGTTGTTTATTGCTCCCTCTGCTTACTCGCCCATCTCGCGCCCCGCCGCTCAAATCGACATTAGCTCTACGAAGAACCGGCTTCAAGCTTGGACCAATCTCGAAGCTTTGGTAAGTTGATCAAATCGGAGTTCCTTGCGAACTTTAGGAGCCACGTGAGTTCCCAGGATTTCGATGGACCTTAGCATCTTGTCATGAGGCAAAGCCGAGACGCCCATCTGGAATGTGATGCGAGAAAGCCCACCAAGAACCTGGTTAACGTAGAGCACTTTCCGTGCAACAGTTTCTGCATCCCCGATCAACAGGGCGCCCGTTGGTCCGCGCAGGGCATCGAATTGAGCTCGCGTCGCTGGTGGCCAGCCTCGTTCCTTGCCGATCTCTGTGAAGGTGTGGGC
>Ga0210390_10001171_pt1 | contig 25877 bp, 20 predicted proteins | sample IncBWH11OmetaG_FD_161050 | JGI IMG/M metagenome (GOLD analysis project Ga0210390, IMG submission 161050) | Forest soil microbial communities from Barre Woods Harvard Forest LTER site, Petersham, Massachusetts, United States - Inc-BW-H-11-O ... | reverse complement strand
GTGGCGTTCTTGCCGCCGAAGGCCTTCCAGTTGCGCGCGCTCGCGGCGCAGGTGTAGATCTCGGTCAGGTCCTTGGTGGTCAGGTTGCCGGGGGCGTCGGTCCCGCCGGACTTCGCGGTCCTGGTGGCGTAGGTGATCGCGTCCCGGGCGAACGCCACGTAGGCCTCGCCGTTCGCGCCGAGCGCCGCCGCGTATGAGCTCCGTCCGCTGGACGACCGCGCGAAGTCGATGGCGAAGTCGGACTTGCCGTCCTTGACGTTGGCCTTCAACGCCAGAATCCCGGCCTTGGACCCGTTCGGCCGATCGATGTACTTGGCCCCGGCCTTGGTCCTGATGCTGGCGCTGCCGGTCGCGTCGAAGCTGTACAGCCACGGGTGCGCGGAGTTGTGCTTCTTGGCCGGGATGGTCTTGTTGTAGTCCAGGGACAGCTGGTCGAAGAGGGCATCGTCGGTTTGCGCCCCGACACCCACGATGTCGTAGGCCTTCGGCACGACGCCCTTGGGGGGGTCGTTCGGCGCTGCTGACGCGGTGGTAACCGTTCCCGCCAGCATGGCGACAGCGGCGGCCATCGTCGTAGCGCCGGCCAGCAGCTTGGTGAGTTTCCGCATTCCCTTGCCTCCATGTTGCCGCCGACGGCCCGGATGCGCCGGCCAAACGGGTCTAGGGTGCGATATCCACTTATACGGTAGGAATACTCTAGATGAACGGAAAATGAACTTCCTATCAAACCGACCTAGTAACTTTCAAATAGGGCGAGGCGCGCTCCAGGCGCTTCGCAGCGTGGCGCGGGGGCGCGAGGAAAACAAGCGGCCCCCCGCCCAGGTGGGTGGGGGGCCGCTGCGCGGCTTGTCTTATGAGAGGCTGCCGCAGGTCGGCCAGTTCAGGAAACCGTAGTCGGTGATGTCCGTCTGGGCGGCCTTGCTTGAGCACAAGTAGCCGTGCTGCGCCTTCGTGCCGAAGACCGGCACGAGTTCCGCCACGATCTTGGTCTTGGAGATCGAGCGGACGACGTTGTACAGGGTGCGCCCGAAGGGCGACACCGCGAGGGCGTGGTTGATGACCTTGCCGCTAAGCGGGGCGATGCCGTTGACCTTGTTCAGGCCGAGCACGCCGATCGCGTCGGTGCCAAACTTATTCTGGTGCTTGCCTGAGTGGAAGGCCTGCTCAACGTAGGAACCGACGGAGAACGGGAAGATCGTCGCCGCGTTGTTCAGCAGCTTGTTGGTGCCCTCGTTCTCCTCGATCGAGCCGGTGGCCCCGGTCCCGTCGCTGACGCAGCTGCCCGGGTTGGTGACGTTGATGTCCTTGAGGAAGGTCGACCTGGTGCCGGAGTTAGACTGCGGCAGGAACGGCTTGATGGTGGCGTTCTTGCCGCCGAAGGCCTTCCAGTTGCGCGCGCTCGCGGCGCAGGTGTAGATCTCGGTCAGGTCCTTGGTGGTCAGGTTGCCGGGGGCGTCGGTCCCGCCGAACTTCGCGGTCCTGGTGGCGTAGGTGATCGCGTCCCGGGCGAACGCCACGTAGGCCATGCCGTTCGGGCCGAGCGCCGCCGCGTAAGAACCCCGTCCACCGGACGACCGACCGAAGTCGATGCAGAAGTTGCTCTTGCCGTCCTTGGTGTTGTTCTTCAGGGCAAGTACCCCGGCCTTAGAGCCGTTCGGCCGATCGATGTACTTGCAGCCGGCCTTGGTCCTGATGCTGGCGCTGCCGATCGCGTCGAAGCTGTACAGCTTGTGGGCCTTCGACCCGGGGGTCTTGTCGTAGTCGAGCGCGATCTGGTCGATGACGTACTGGGTCGTGTTCGACCCGACGCCCACGATGTCGACTGCCCTCGGTACCACCTTGGGCGGGTCGTTGGGCGCCGCCGAAGCGGTGACGACCGTGCCCGCCACCATAGCGACGGCCGCGGCCGCCGACACGGCACCAGCAAACAACTTGGTAAGTTTTCGCATTCCCCTGCCTCCATTTTGCAGCCCGTCTCGAATCCCGTGCGGTCCCGGTGCGCAGGCCGGCGGGCATGCCGATGATGACTCTGCCTGGGAAGATGCGCCCCGACAAGGGAACGGATGGTGGCGGAAAGGCTATCTCTTGGGGGCTGTAAGCTGTCTAAATCTTAAAAAGCCGGTTAAGGAATAAGTTACCGTGTACGACACAAGCCATTTCAGATGAAAATCCGGTAAACAGTAAATTCTGGTCATATCGAAATGTATCATAACTAGTTTAGGCGATCAAAAAGCTAGGAAATTGATCGCACCGCGAGGGTCGTCACGGGGGCGCCACGCCGAGTTCCCGGTCCGCCCCGGTGGGTCCTGGCGACGAACCACCCCTCGGCGGCGCGGTCCGCCTGCACAGCTCACCGCGAACACCGCAAATGCCCAAGAAGGTGATAAATCGGGCCAGGCTACCGTTTTCTGAAGCTTCGTTACCATGAAGCAACTGAATGACTCGTTTTTAGCTCATTTTTATGCTAAAACCGTTGCACGACCCGTGGAGAGGGGTGACGCCATGGCTACTGCCGAGGGCACGCCGTCGATCATCGTCGAACAGCAAGTAGACAAGGGGCTTAAGTCCGGCGCGCTGGGCTTGGTTTCCAGCGTCGTCATGGGCGTAGCGTCCACCGCTCCGGCCTACAGCCTGGCGGCTACCCTCGGGCTCATCGTGGCGGCCGTGGGGTTCGGCTCCCCGATCATCGCCTTCCTGGCGTTCATCCCGATGCTGCTGACTTCGATCGGGTACAGCGAGCTGAACAAGGCCGACCCGGACTGTGGCACGACGTTCACCTGGGCGACGCGGGCGTTCGGTCCGAAGACGGGCTGGGCGGGCGGCTGGGCGATCGTAGCCGCCGACGTGCTGGTCATGATGAGCCTGGCGCAGATAGCCGGGCAGTACATGTTCCAGCTCTTCGGCGCGCATGGCATCGGCACTAAGCCGACGAGCGCCTTCGTGTTGCTGGTCGGCGTCGGCTGGATCATCGCGATGACGTACATCTGCTATCGCGGCATCGAGGTGTCCGCGATGTTCCAGAAGGTCCTGCTCAGCATCGAAGTGGTCATGCTGCTAGTGCTATCGGTCGTCGCGCTCGTCCGGGTGGGGGATGGCCATCACCCCAGCGTTTCGATCACTCCGGGGCTTACCTGGTTTAACCCGTTGCAGAACGGCTTCTCGGCCTTCGTCAGCGGGATCATCTTGATGCTCTTCATCTACTGGGGCTGGGACACCGCGGTCTCGGTCAATGAGGAGACGGCCGACAAGGAGAAGACGCCGGGACGCGCGGCGATCATCTCCACGGTCATCTTGCTGGTCACCTACGTGATCTGCATCTTCGCCGCCCAGTCGTTCGCTGGCGTCGGCACGAAGGGGATAGGCCTGGCCAACCCGAACAACGTGGGCGACGTCTTGTCGATACTCGGCTCCAGCGTGTTCGGCACGTCCGGCTTCGGGCGTGTCCTGACCCAGCTCCTTATCCTGATGGTGCTCAGCTCCGCGGCGGCGTCCACCCAGACCACGATCCTGCCCACCGCGCGCACCACGCTGTCGATGGCGACCTACCGGGCGATCCCCAGGGTCTTCTCCAAGATGCACCCGCGGTACCTCACGCCGACCGTGTCGACCCTGGTCATGGGCGGCATCTCGATCCTGCTATACATCCCGTTCAACTATGCGGCGGGCGGCTATCTGATCCCCGACGCGGTGACCGCCATCGGCCTGTACATCGCGTTCTACTACGGCATGACGGCGTTCGCCTGCGCCTGGTACTACCGCAAGACGCTGACCTCAAGTGCCCGCAACCTGTGGTTGCAGGGCATCCTGCCGGTGCTCGGCGGCCTGATCATGTACTTCGCCGGAGGCTGGAGCATCTGGGCGGACTGGGACTACGCGGCGAACAACAGCTTCACGTCGTGGCTGATGCCGTTCTGGCCGCACTGGTACATCGGCGGCGTCTTCATCATCGCGTTCGTCGCGGCACTGGTCGGCCTGATCGCGGGCGTCTGGATGCGGTTCGTGCAGCCAGGGTTCTTCCGCAAGGAGACCCTGACCAGGGCGACGCCCACGCTGGTGCCCGACGAGTAGTAAATCTGGACCTTACAGGCCGTCCATGATGCTCTTGAGCAGGTCCGCCGTCTTGGCGGCCGGCTCGGCCTGGAGGCACAGCTGCTCCATCACCTCGAGGTAGCTGTCGACCTCCGTCGGCTTGTCCAGGTAGAGCGCGCTGGTCAGCTGCTCGATGTACACGACGTCCCGTAGGTCAGGCTCGGCGAACCGGAGGATGGTGAACGGTCCTCCCATCGCCGGGTGCGCGCCAGTGCGGAACGGCAGGATCTGCAGCGTCACGGCGGGGTGGTCGCACATCTCGATAAGGTGGCCTATCTGGTCCCGCATGACCTCCGTGCCGCCTATCGGCCTGCGCAGTGCGCCCTCGTCCATGACAGTCCACAGTCGCGGGGCGTTCTCCCGCATGAGCACGTTCTGCCGGGAGAGCCGCGCCGCGACGCGGCGTGCGATGTCTTCCTCAGCCAGCGCGCTGCCGAGCTGGATAAGCGCCCAGGCGTAGCCTTCCGTCTGCAGCAGGCCAGGAACGAACTGGAGCTGGTAATTCCTGATGAACGCGGCAGCCGCCTCCAAGCCGAAGTACGGCTCGACCCAGTGCGGCAAGATGTCGGAGTACCCCTGCCACCATCCTGGCGTGTTCGCTTCTCTGGACAGTTTGAGCAGGGCCTCGCGTTCTTCACCGGCGGCCACGCCGTACAGGGTCAACAGATCGGCGATGTCCCGCTCCTTGAACCCGACTCGTCCAAGCTCCATGCGGCTGATCTTGGAGTGCGAGCCGCGGATGGCGGCCGCCGCCTGTTCGGTCGTCATCCGCGCATCGTCACGGAGCCGCCGCAGGTGGCCGCCAAGGACGAGGCGCTGCACCGTCGGCCCACCTGAGCGCTGGGCATGCAAAGACTGCGGAGCTTCCCAGGCGGTGTCCTGAGACTGAGCCTCCTGGGCGGAGTCCTCAGACGATACCATCGCCACTCCTCGTTCCGTCAGGCCCACTCATGGTCATGGGCATGCGCCAGTCTCCCATGTGATCATGCCGTCGCGAAAGAGGAGTAGATGACAATTCAATTGACACCGAGGCCGACGGTGTTTCCAGCGATCGTGTGAGCGAGCTTAACGTCCGTATTGTCCGCTGGTTATCGCGTCATGGAAGAACGTGATCGAAGTCGCCGTCCTTGGCTCCGGCCACGAAGGCCGCCATTTCGGCGCGGGTGTAGACGAGTGCGGGGCCGGTCGGGAAGCGTGAGTTCCGGACGGCGATCTCGCCGTTCGGCAGGACCGCCACCTCTACGCATTCACCATTGGGGTTGCTGCGCTGGCTTTTCTGCCACGTGACGTCCGGGATCTCTGAGGCCGGCATGCCGTTATAGGTGTGACTCATATTCCTTCCAGTGGTGCATCGTAGTTATAGAGCACCCCCCATGTAATCACTGCAAGTCATCGCGGGATCACCCTTAGCGACCAACACGCTGATCCCTTGTCACGCGCAGTAACCCGAACGTGCCTGGAAACCGTATGCACGCATCGAATGAACGTGCATACGGTCTTGCATTTGCACAATATATCAGGCAACATACAACTAGGGCATACCCACATACTGCGACAGACAAGGCTTTTAAGCCCCCGATGACGATGCAGAAAGCGGTTGCGTTGGCTCACCTGAGGGTTGCTTACGAGCCGGATGATGAGGACGACGACGGGGCCGTCAACATCCCGGCCCCGACCGCATCCGGTCCGCAGCTGCTGCCGGTGCCCTCGGCATGGTGGGATACGCCCGCCGTGACCAGCCGACCTCTTATCCCCGCGCCTGAAGAGGCGAGGACCGCCCGTCAGTTCGTCAGGGAGCTGCTCAGCTGCTGGGGCCTGGAGTACCTGACGGACGACGCGGAGCTGATCATCGCTGAGCTTGTGGTGAACGCCGTGAGGCACGGGATGCGCGCCGTCACCCAAGGCGTCATGCCAGGGCCTTTCGCGCCGCCCGCGCTGCGATTGTGCCTGCTCAGGCGAGTTGGGGAGATTATGCTCGCGGTCACTGATCCGAGCGATGAGGCCCCGGTACCACAGATGCCTGACTGGGCCGGGGAAAATGGCCGCGGACTGCAGATCGTCGGCGCGTTGAGCTACGTCTGGGGCTGGTCGCCCATCGAGGGCCATGGCAAGGCGGTGTGGGCCGTCCTGCGGTACGCCTGACGGATGCGCGGCCGCACCGTTTCGTCTCAGCGGGACACCGGCTCGTCAGCCACCGACAAGACGTGCTCCACAAGGGCGATCAGCGCCTCTTTCGCGGACTCTCGCGATCGCGCGTCACACATGATGATCGGCATGCTTTTGTCTAGGTCGAGTGCGATGCGGACATCTTCCGCGGAATAGCGCCGAGCGCCGTCGAAACAGTTGAGAGCGACGATGAAGGGGATCTCACGCCGTTCGAAGTAGTCGATCGCGGGGAAGCAGTCGGCCAGCCGGCGGGTGTCGGCGAGCACTACCGCGCCGAGGGCGCCGAGCGCCAGCTCGTCCCACATGAACCAGAACCGTTCCTGGCCAGGCGTCCCGAACAGGTACAGCACCAGGTCCTGCCGCAGGGTGATCCGCCCGAAGTCCATGGCGACCGTGGTCGTGGTCTTACGCTCCACGCCCGTGGTGTTGTCCGTGCGCAGGCTGGTCTCGGTGAGCGGCTCCTCGGTGCGCAGCGGCCTGATCTCGCTGACCGCGCCGACCAGCGTCGTCTTGCCGACCCCGAACCCTCCGGCCAGCAGGATCTTGATGGCGCGATGCCGTTGCGGCGCAGCACCGACTTGGTCATAGCCCCCGTAGGCCATGGAGCACCTCCCTGAGCGTATTCCTGTCAATCTGCTGCGCCCTCGTCGAGACAGGTGCCCGGATGGCGATAAGCCCCAGCTCACGCAGATCCGCCAGCAGAATGCGGACCACGCCGAGCGGTAGGTCCACATCTGAGGCGATATCGACAACCGTAGTTGGCGTCCGGGCTAGCTGCAGCACGGATATATGTTCCGGTGCGAGCATGTTCGGGTCGGCCACCTGCCTGCGGGTGGTGGTTACGGTCGCGACCAAGTCGAACGCCTCCCCGGAGTGCCGCGTCCTGCCCCGGGTGAGGGCGTACGGCCGGACCACCGGCCCCGCTGCTGCATCGAGCCACCGCTCGTCGTTAGACGGCATGGGCGATTTCTTCCCTTGTTGCCAGATAACGCGGACCCGGTCCGCATGTTGACCTTCAAGTGGTCGCCGGTGCGCTGCACGAGAACTGCCATCTCGTACGCCACCAATCCGACATCGGCCTCAGCCCCGGTGAGCACGGCCAGGCAGGTGCCCTGCCCGGCCGCCGTAACGAAGAGGAAACCCGACGTCATCTCGATGATGGTCTGCCGTACCGCGCCGCCGCCGAAGTGCCGCCCGGCGCCGCGCGCAAGGGACTGGAATCCCGCGGCCAACGCGGCGAGGTGCTCGGCGTCCGCCTGGTCCAGGCCGCGCGAGGCTCCGAGCGCCAGCCCGTCCTGCGACAGGAATACCGCCTGCTGGAGGTGCGGGACTCGGAGCACAAGATCGTCCAGCAGCCAGTCAAGCTGGTTCACCGGGTACTGGTTCACCGGGTAATGGTAGTTAGTCGCCATCAGCGCTGCCCTCCGTATCCCCCTGGGACTGTGACCGGCCCTGCTGCCAGCCGCGCTGCATGGCGGACAAGGTGTTCCGCATGTCTGACAGCGATGCCGCCGTGGCCCTGGGGACCCCACCAGGGCCGTCCGAGGCTGCCGCCGCGGCGGAAGATCGAAGTTGCGGAGCGAGGTTGGCCTGGCGCACCCGGCGGGGCAGGCCCTTGTAGTCCTCGGACCCCTCGTCACCGTAACCGACGTCACCGTTTTCCGCGGCCGCGACGCCGGCTCCGGCCCCGTCCCCGGCCGCGCCGTAGCTTTCGCCGCCAGGAACGTCGTCAGCCATGGGCGCGGCGCCATCCTCGCCGGGACGGTGCAGCGGGGTGAAGACATCGAACGACGGTGCCGTGGCACGGGAGACCGGAACTCCGGTCACTACCGGCACGTCTGAGGCGCCGTGCCGGCCGCGCCTGGCGCCCGGCGCGGTACCGCTGTCCTCACCGCTGCCCGGGGCGGCTGCTGGCCGGACTGGCCCGGAGACCCGCGGCGCCGTCGGCGCGGGGCCGGGCACCGGCGGCCCGGCATACGCCGTGCTTTCGCCGAATCCGCCGTTTCCCGCGTACCCGCCGGTTCCGCCGTACTGACCGCCGCGGCCGTACCCGCCGCCAGGGGGATACCCGCCCTCGTTACCGGCATAGCCGCCGCCAGCGGTGTACCCAGACCCGTTACCGGCGTAATCACCCCTGGTGGCGTCCGCGTACCCGCCGGTACCGGGGTATCCGCCGCCCGTTCCGGCGAACTGGCCGCCGTTGGCGACGTATCCGCCTCCGTTTCCGCCGTAGCCGGCGCCGCTTTCCGCGTACCCGCCAGGCGGACCATAGGAACCGGCCGGACCAGTCGCGCCCTGCGGGGCGCGGGAGCCGTAAGGCCCGCTCGGCGCGCCGTTCCTGCCCGCCTGGGCGTCGGCCATCACCGCCGCCGGGGCGCCGCCGACGGTGATCGCCGCGGGCCCTTCCTCGACGATCAGCCGCTCAGGGATCAAGGTGACCGCCGTGACTCCACCGTACGGCGACGGGCGCAGCGCGACGCTGATGCCGTGCCGCCTGGCGAGCTGCCCGACCACGAACAGTCCTAGCTGCTCGGTGTTGGCCGGGTTGATGTCCGGCGGGTTGGCCAGCCGTTCGTTGAGCTCAGCCATCCGCTGCGGTGTCATGCCGAGCCCGCGGTCCTCGATTTCGATGGCGAAGCCGTTCCCGACGCTCTCGCCGGCGACCCGGACCTGCGTGAACGGCGGTGACAGCGTAGTCGCGTTCTCGATCAGCTCGGCGAGCAAGTGGATCACGTCGGTGACCGCCGAGCCGCCCAGCGCCGCCTTCGACTGCGTGCTGACGACGACCCGGGCGTAGTCCTCGATCTCCGCGACGGCGCCTCGCATCACGTCGATCAGCTTGACCGGCGCGGACCAGGCGCGGCCCGGGGCGGCACCCGACAAGATAATGAGGCCTTCCGCGTGCCGCCGCATGCGGGTGGTGAGGTGGTCCATCTTGAACAGGTCGTCGAGCACGTCCGGGTCGGTGGCCCGGCGTTCCATGCTGTCCAGCACGGTGAGCTGTCGCTGGAGCAGCGACTGGTTGCGCCTGGCTAGGTTGCGGAACACGTCGTTGACGCCCTGCCGTAGCCGTGCCTCTTCGACGGCGGCCCTGATGGCGGTCTGCCGCACCATGTCGATGGCCTGGCCGACCTGGCCGATTTCGTCACCGCCGACGCGCAGTGGCGGCGCCTCGGCCGCGATGTCGACGCTCTCGCCCCGGCGCAGCCTGGTCACCACCGCGGGCAGCTGCTCTTCGGCCAGCGTGAGGGCGGAGCGTCGCAGCAGGGTGAGCCGCCGGTTGATGGACCGGGCGAGCAGGATCGTGACGATCAGCGTGAGGATCAGCCCGGCGGCGCCGATGATGGACGTCTCCCATACCCGCCTCTTGGCGGCGATCGCCGAATTCGAGTTGACGGCGAGCACCGTGCTGGCGGTGGTGGTGCCCGCTGAGCTGGCGGCGTGCAGCCACGTTTTGGTCAGAAGCTGCCAAGTCGAGGGTGTCAGCCCCTGCCGTTCCATTGCTTTCAGCGAGACGCCGGCCGGCACGGCCTGCTGGACCTGCGTCAGGTCGTTCTGCAGAGCCTTGGGCACCAGCTTGTTCAGCGTGTTGTTGTAGGTCTGGAGCTCGGCCGGGGTGAACAGCTGCTCGTACAGCAGCGTGTCGTCCTGTTCCCGCCCCGCGGCCTGGCTGAAGGCCACCCGGTCGGCGGCGGTCAGCGACCCGCTCGCGAGCGCGCCAGCCAGCACCGCCTGCTGCTCCGACACGTCTTCCTGCGTATTGACCGCGGAGATCAGCCCAAGGCCCTGCTCGACGCCGGCCACGTCCGTGATGCTGTTCGCCTCGTCCTCGAGCACTGTCCCCTGGTCGGCGATGATGTTCGTGTAGGCCTCGAGCGCGCTCAGCGGAGCGAGTTGCTTGGCTGTGACCCCGGCCCGCAGCGACGTCATGCCATTCAGGTCGGCGGTCATCTTCGCGAGCGCGGCGGTCTCCTGGGCGGTCGTGCTGTCCTTGGTGCCCACCGAGTTCAGCGCCGCTTCGAGATTCACTTCGCCGTTCTTGGTGGCCGTGATCGCGTTCTGATAGGCGTTGAGGTTGGCGGCATCTGGCCGCGACAAGTAAACAACGGCGGCGCCGCGCTCAGCCTGCAGCACGTTGACGAAGTTCGTGAGCGGGAGGGAGGTGGCGTTGATCAGGTTCGGCGCCCTGTCCTCGTTCAGCCAGCTCGTGATCGATGAATACGCAACGTAGGCGAATAGGCCGAGCATGGTGATCAGCGGTATCGCCACGAGGAAGTAGATTCTGAGCCGGATGGATCGACCGCGCGATCCCATGAGACCCCCTGCGGGTTATGGGTAAGAGCACATCACCTTACCGCGTAGTAGCGATCGATCGTGCCCAAACCAGTACATTTGGTTATCGATGTCCGCAGGTCGCAGCCCTGGTCAGCGGGCGTCGCCCGGCACCTGCCGGCTTTTGTCGGCAGCACCCCCTAGGCTGGACACATGCCCTCTCCCGCGACGCACGATTCTCCTGTCGGCGGAGACCATGTGGACCTCCTCGACGGCCTCAACCCGGAGCAACGCGCCGCCGTCGTGCATACCGGCGGCCCGTTGCTGATTGTGGCCGGCGCGGGCTCGGGCAAGACCAGGGTTCTCACTCACCGGATCGCCTACCTGCTTGCCGAGCGGGGGGTGACGCCGAGTGAGATCCTCGCGATCACGTTCACCAACAAGGCGGCCGGTGAGATGGCGGCCCGGGTCGCGCAACTGGTGGGCGACCGGCGCGCCAGGTCCATGTGGGTGATGACCTTCCACTCCGCGTGCGTGCGGATCCTGCGCAGGGAGGCGAAGCGATTCGGTTACCCGGGCAACTTCTCGATCTACGATGCCGCGGACTCTCAGCGGCTGATGGCGCTGGTATGCCGCGAGCTCGAGCTCGACGCCAAGCAATACCCGCCGAAAGCGGTTCTGGCGCTGGTCTCCAACGCCAAGAACGAGCTGATCGACTACGAGTCGTTCGCGTCCCGCGCGTCCCACGCGCGGGACGCGCGGGACAAGACCGTGGCGGAGGCGTACGCGGAGTACCAGCGCCGCCTGGTAGCGGCGGGCGCGATGGACTTCGACGACCTGATCATGGTCACGGTCAACATGCTGCAGGCGTTCCCCGAGGTCGCGGAGGCCTACCGGCGCCGGTTCCGTCATGTGCTCGTGGACGAGTACCAGGACACCAACCACGCGCAGTATGTCCTTATCCGCGAACTGGTATCGGGTGGCCCAAGCCTGTTCGCGGGGGACTCATCCGGCTCCGACGACGTTGTCCCTGCTCAGCAACTCCGGGGGGACAACCCCCCGCGCCCCCCGACGCCCCCTAGTGAGCTCTGCGTGGTCGGTGACGCGGACCAGTCCATCTACGCCTTCCGCGGCGCGTCGATCAGGAACATCGTCGAGTTCGAGCAGGATTATCCGGACGCGACGGTCATCCTGCTTGAGCAGAACTACCGGTCGACGCAGAACATCCTGGCGGCGGCGAACGCCGTGGTGTCGCGCAACTCCGGCCGCAAGCCGAAGAATCTGTGGTCCGACGCGGGCGCCGGCCCGCCGATCGTCGGCTACGTCGCCGACAACGAGCACGACGAGGCGGCGTTCGTGGCCGAGGAGGTGGACAGGCTCTCCGACGAGGGAGAGGCGAAGCCGGGCCAGGTGGCGGTCTTCTACCGGACCAACGCGCAGTCCCGGGTGTTCGAGGAAGTGTTCATCAGGGTCGGGCTGCGGTACCGGGTAGTCGGCGGCGTGCGGTTCTACGAGCGCCGCGAGGTCCGCGACCTGCTGGCTTACCTGCGGCTGATCGCCAACCCGGCGGACGAGGTGTCGCTGCGCCGGGTGCTCAACGTGCCCAAGCGCGGCATCGGCGATCGGGCGGAGGAGTACGTGGCCGGCTTCGCGGCGCGCGAGCGGACGACGTTCGCCGAGGCTCTGAAGACCCCCAGCGACGTGCCGGGGCTGGCCGCCCGGTCCGCCGCGGCCATCGCGGGGTTCAACCAGCTCGTCGACGACCTCCGGGAGCAGTCGGCGACCGGGGGCCCGGTCGCCGAGCTGGTGGAGGCGGTGCTCGACCGGACCGGTTACCAGCTGTCCCTGGAGACTTCCCTGGACCCGCAGGATGAGACGCGCGTGGAGAACCTGCAGGAACTGGTCTCGGTGGCGCGAGAATTCGACGCGTCACTGTCAAGCCAAGCACGGGCAGACGGCACGCTAGCCGACTTCCTGGAGCGGGTCGCGCTGGTAGCGGACGCCGACGAGATCCCGGACGGTGAGGATCACGGCGGCATGATCACGCTGATGACGCTGCACACCGCCAAGGGCCTCGAATTCCCCGTGGTGTTCCTCACGGGCATGGAGGAGGAAGTGTTCCCGCACCAGCGGTCGCTGACCAACAAGCGCGAGCTTGAGGAGGAGCGGCGGCTCGCCTACGTGGGGATCACCCGCGCGGAGCAGCGGCTCTACCTGACCCGCGCCGCCTCGAGGAACTGGTGGGGGCGCCCGTCGTTCCACACGCCATCGCGGTTCCTGTCAGAGATCCCGCCTGAGCTGATCGAGTGGCGGCGGGATGCCGTGGCCGCCGCGGCGTCGACGACGCCCGCTTCGCAGCGGATGGCGTCCCGGCCGGGTGTATCCACCGTGGGCAACCGGGCCGTTCCCGTGCTCGTCCCTGGCGACCGGGTGACTCACGACAAGTTCGGGCTGGGCACCGTGGTATCCACCGATGGATACGGCGACCAGGCCGAGGCCAAGATCGACTTCGGCGGCGACTACGGGGTCAAGCACCTGGTGCTGCGGTACGCACCGCTGGAGAAGATTTAGCGGTTGCCCCACGGGTCGCGGGGATCGGGCCGGTCACGACCATCTGGCTGGTTTCCGGCTCCCCGTGGACCCTGGCGGTTCCACTTGTCGCGCTGGCCCCACGGGTCTTGATCCTCGCTGCCAGGCTCCCTCCGGTCGGAAGGCTGAGCGCCGGGCTGCGCGCGGGTGGCGGGCTGAGCGCCCGGCTGCGCGCGGGTGGCGGGCTGGGCGCCGGGTTGCGCGCGGGTGGCCGGCTGGCTCCCCGGCTGCGCCCGGTCGTCGGGCGGGCGACCGGGTGGCTGGCGGCGGTCCCCCCACGGGTCGCGGGCGTCGCCTTGGCGCTTCGCCCGCTGACCACCGGGATCGTCGTGATCCCACGGCGGCGCCCAGGGGTCGCGGTCCGCGGGTGGCCGCCGGTCACGGCCGGTGCGCTGCCCAGGCGGCAGCGTAGGGCGGGGCACATTGCCGTCGCCCGCGGCGGCCCCTGAGGACGACAGTCCGAACTGCCCAGCGACGAGTTGCCTGGAAAGCAGCCACCGGCCGGCGCCGATCAGCAGGACGAGGATCGTCGCCGCGCACATGGCGAAGAAGACGTTGGCGATCCACTGCAGGAACGTCAGGCCCAGCTCAGTCTTGGACGTGTCAATGCTGCTGTCTTTCACCGCGCCGGTGATCAGGGCGCAGATGAAGAAGGTCAGCGCGGGCAGCGGGATAAGCAGGTACAGGGAGCGCCGCCTGATCCCGACCGCGGCGAGGACCGAGCCGATGACGAGCACGTAGCTCAGCAGCTTGCCTGGTTCGCTCCCGGTCAACAGCGTGCCGAGCACACCGAGCAGGGCGGCTGTCAACATGATGTAAATGGCGACCTGAGTCGACAGTGTGCCGAGCCAGCGCAGGCCGGGCGCCCGGCGCAGGCCGGCTGGCTCCGCGGGACTGTCCGTCGGCCCCCCGCCGCGCCTGTTGCCGCCGCCGGCACCGCGGGATCCCGCACCCTCGCCACCCTTGCGGCCCAGGTAGCCGCGTCCGGCTCCGCTGGCACCGCGCTCGCCGTCAGACACGCGACTGCGGTCCCTGAGCCCTCGCCTGTCGGCGCCGCGGTTTTCACGTGTTTCACGGGCGTCCCTGGCGTCCCGTCCCTGGGCGGCGCCGCGGCGGTCTGTCCCGCTCTGGCCGCTCAAGCCCGCGCCGGCGCGCCCTGCTCCGGTCCGCCCGGCCCGCCCGGTCCGCCCGCGTTCGGGCGCGGGTGCCGGTCCCCAGGGGTCGCTGTCGGCGCGCGCCGGTCCGCGTGCACGTCCGTCTGCGCTACTGGGCGGCCAACTCGAATCGGCCCCCCGAGGTGCTGGTCGAGCAGGGCCGCCGCGGGTGGGGCTGGGTCCGGGATCCTGACCAGGTGGTGTCGTCATTGCTGCCGAGATTAATGCATGGAAACCAAAGTTCGCCTCATCCATCGCTGGACGCGCCCGCGCCAGCACTGTACGGCGGCCGCGTTCGAGCCATATCGGGCGCTCGTAAGCCGCGACTGTGAGTAATCAACCATGGTCAAGGCGTCGCGTTACTGTTTCGAAGAACGTCGTTACAATTAAGCTTGCCCTCAGTTTGACCAGGTACTCTTCGCGGCGGTGGCCAGCCAATCTGAAGTGAGGCAGACAGGATGTTCAAGGCCCGCGGGGGGGCTGCGATCGCAGGCAAGGCCGGATACGCCCTGGGATGCGTCGCCGCTTCCCTGGTCTTGGTCGCCAGCGGCTTCGCCTACTACGTAAAAAGCCAGGTCGCGAGCATCGGTGGCTCGGAAGTCATCTCGTCGCCGGTGAGCAGCCCCTCGGTCGCTCCGATGAACATCCTGCTGATGGGGCTGGAGAGCCGTACCTACTGGTCTGGCCAGCCGCTGCCGAAGAGCCTGGAAGACGCCATGCACATTGGGAGCGTGGGCGGCGACGCGACGAACACGCTGATCCTGATCCACATCTTCGCCGGCGGACAGAAGGCGGTCGGTTTCTCGATCCCGCGTGACGATTGGGTCAATATGGTCGGCACCGGCGGTTACGGCGGCGCGCAGGGCAAGATCGACCAGGCGTACGGCTTCGCCATGGCGAACAAGGAGAACCAGCTCGCTGGCTCGCACATGACCCCGGGCGAGATCGCATGGCAGGGCAATGAGGCCGGGCGGCTGGCAGAGATCCAGACGGTCGAGGCGGTCACCGGCGTCCATATCGATCACTTCGCCGAGCTCAACCTGGACGGGTTCTACCGGCTGGCGCAGGTCTTCGGCGGCATCGAGGTGTGCCTGAACGACAGGGCCTACGATCCGACCTACTCGGGAGCGAACATTCCTCCGGGATATCACCTGCTCAACGCGGCGCAGGCGCTGGCCTTCGTCAGGCAGCGGCACAATCTGGCCAACGGCGACCTCGACCGCACGCACCGTCAGCAGGCGGTTATCGACTACGTGATCTGGAAACTGGAGCATCAGGGCGTGTTCACCGACCTCGGCGAGCTCTCCCAGCTGCTCACGGTCGCCAAGCAATATCTGATCACCGATCAGAGCTGGAACCTGCTCGACTTCCTCTCCGATATGAAGGCCCTTACCGGCAAGAACCTGACGTTCACGACGCTGCCGATCACGGGTTACGAAACCATCGACGGCCAGGACGCCAACGCGGTGAACACGGCCTACATCAAGCAGGTCGTCCATAACACCTTCTATCCTCCCGCGCCAAAGCCGGCGCCGAAGAAGACGGCGGCGGCTTCGGCCAGCACACGGGCGCCGGGCGGCACGGCCGCTGAAACGGCCCCGGCCAGCCAGCCGGCGACGGCGCCCGCCAGCTCGTCGCCCCCCAATGCTTCTGATAGCAACGGGCAGAACGGCGGGGCCGTGACGGTCAAGCAAAACGCGCCATACGGCATACCGTGCGTGGACTGAGCAGGTAGCCTCGCGGCTGGAGTGCAGGCCAGCCGGAGGAGAACAAGCCTTGTTCAGGATGCACGGCGGGACGGCGGTCGCGGCCAAGGTCGGGTATGCGCTGAGCTGCATGGTAGCGGCCATCGTTCTAGTCGTCGGCGGTTACGCGCACTTCGTGCAGAACCAGTTCAACGGGCTGGAAAGCTCCAACGTGATAACGAGCGGTCCGCAGACCGGCGCGATGAACATCCTGCTGATGGGCCTGGAAAGCCGGACCGACTACCAGGGGAACATCTTGTCGGGCGACCTCCTCGCCGCGATGCACGCAGGCAGCGTGCAAGGCGTCGAGAACGGCGTCGGCGGCCAGGACACCAACACGCTGATCCTCATCCACGTCTTCGCCGGCGGGAAGAAGGCGGTCGGCTACTCCATCCCGCGTGACGACTGGGTGACGTTCCCCAAGGCTTACGACGGACAGACGCAGGGCAAGATCGACCAGGCCTACGGCTTCGCCTACTCGCAGAGCCTGAGTGCGACCGTTAGCTCGAACATGAGCCGGGCTCAGCGCTATTTCCTGGCCAACGAGGCCGGCCAGGCGGCCACGATCGACACCGTCGAGGCGGTAACCGGTCAGCACGTCGACCACTTCGCCGAGGTGAACCTGGCCGGGTTCTACGAGCTCGCCTGGGTCTTCCAAGGCATCGAGGTATGCCTGAAATCGTGGAATGGCGGACAAAACCTGCACGACGCCAACTCCGGCTTCAACCAGCCGCACGCGGGTTATGTGTTCCTGTGGCCGGCACAAGCGCTGGCGTTCGTGCGCGAGCGGGACAACCTGCCCAACGGCGACCTGGACCGGACGCACCGTCAGCAGGCGGTTATCGACTACGTGATCTGGAAGCTGGGGCACGAAGGGGTGCTCACGGACCTAGGTCAGCTCACCAGCCTGCTCAGTGTCGCCAGCAAGTACGTGATCACCGACAAGAGCTGGGACGTCCCGTTGTTCGCCGGCGAGATGCACGCCCTGACCGGCCGGAACCTGAGCTTCTACACGGCGCCTATCGTCGGGTACGAGACCGTCGACGGCCAGGACGCGAATCAGATCGACATCCCCGCGGTCCAGGCGGACATCAAGAAGGCGTTCACCGCGCCACCCGCGTCGTCTGGCCCGAAGAAGCCGGCGTCCAAGCCGAAGTCCGCGAAGAAGACCGCTCCCATCCCGCCGGCGTCTACCGTGACCGTGGACGTGTACAACGGCGGCAGCACCACGCTGCTGGCCACGCACGTCTCCCAGGCGCTCGTGTCGGCCGGGTACAAGCCCGGCGCCGTCGGTGAGCCGTCGGCCCAGTCTTTCACCGTCACGGCGGCGACTCAGGTGTTCTACGGCGCCGGCACGTCCGCCAACGCCGCGAAGATCGCGCACTACTTCGGGGTGACCGCGACCTCGAGTTCTTCGCTGCCCGCCGGGCGCGTGGAGGTGCTGCTCGGCACGACCTCCACCGAGGTGCCCGCCGGCCTTGTCTCGTCGGGCACGGCGACTTCTGGAACGCCGACGGGAACGTCCACGGCGCCCGCCCCGTCCCCGACCGCCACGTCGGCCGCGAACAACGGAGCGGCCGGCGGCGCGGTGACGGTCAACCAGGGCGCCCGCTATGGGATTCCCTGCGTGTACTGACCCGCGGCGACGCGGCTACCCTGATGGCGGGAGGGACAGTGGCAGACTCAGCGGGCAAGATCCGCGTCATCATAGCCAAGGCCGGGCTTGACGGCCACGACCGCGGGGCGAAGGTGGTGGCGCGCGCGCTGCGTGACTCCGGCGTCGAGGTCATCTATACCGGGCTGCACCAGACCCCGGAGCAGATCGTGTCGGCCGCCGTCCAGGAGGACGTGGACGCGATCGGCTTGTCGGTGTTGTCCGGCGCCCACATGACGCTGTTCGCCCGGGTCATCGAACTGCTGCGGGAGCAGGGCGCCGCGGACATCGTGGTCTTCGGCGGCGGGATTATCCCGGACGCCGACATCGCCGACCTCACCGCTATGGGCGTGGCGAAGATCTTCACCCCGGGCGCGCCCACCACCGAGATCGTCGCCTGGGTCCGCGAAGCACTAGGCCCCCGCCGCGCCGCCTGACGCGACGTTGCGGGGGCCCTCGGAAAGCAGAGGCCAGGAAGCGGGTCTAGGCCGAGCGCACGATCTCACGGACCAGCGCGGCCGTCTCGCTCGGGGTCTTGCCGACGCGGACACCGGCCTTCTCGAGCGCTTCCTTCTTCGCCTGAGCGGTGCCAGAAGAGCCAGAGATGATCGCGCCGGCGTGGCCCATCGTCTTGCCTTCCGGGGCGGTGAACCCGGCCACGTAGCCGACGACCGGCTTCGTGACGTGCTGCTCGATGAACGCTGCGGCGCGCTCCTCGGCGTCGCCGCCGATCTCGCCGATCATCACCATCGCCGCGGTTTGCGGGTCGTCCTGGAATGCCCTGAGGCAGTCAATGTGCGTGGTACCGATGACCGGGTCCCCGCCGATGCCCACCGCGGTCGAGAAACCGATGTCCCGCAGTTCGTACATCATCTGGTAGGTCAGCGTGCCGGACTTGGACACCAGGCCGATCCGGCCTTCCGTGGTGATGTCGGCCGGGATGATGCCGGCGTTGGACTTACCGGGCGAGGCGATGCCGGGGCAGTTCGGCCCGACGATCCGCGTTTTGTTGCCCTTCTCGGTGGCGTAGGCCCAGAACTCGGCCGTGTCGTGCACCGGGATGCCCTCGGTGATCACGATGCACAGGGGGATCTCCGCGTCGATCGCCTCGATCACCGCCGCCTTGGTGCCAGAAGCGGGCACGAACACGACAGACACATCCGCCCCGGTCGCCGTCATCGTGTCAGCCACGGTGCCGAAGACGGGAACCAACCCTCCGTTCAGTTCCATTGTTTGTCCTGCTTTTCTGGGGTTGGTCCCGCCCACCACCGTGGTGCCGGCCGCGAGCATCCGGGCGCCGTGCTTGCGGCCTTCCGAGCCGGTGATGCCCTGAATCATGACCCGGCTCTCGGCCGTCAGGAAGATCGCCACCTCATGCTCCCTTCGCGTCGGCCAGTTCGGCCGCGCGGCGCGCCGCGCCGTCCATCGTGTCCACCTGTTCAACCCCCGGCAGGTTCGCTTCCGTGAGGATGCGCCGGCCCTCCGCCGCGTTGTTGCCGTCCAGCCGGACGACGATCGGCCGGTTCACGTTCTCGCCGCGCTCAGCCAGCATGGCGAACGCGGACACGATCCCGTTGGCCACGGCGTCGCACGCGGTGATCCCGCCGAAGACGTTCACGAACACCGAGCGCACCGAAGGGTCGGACAGCACGATCTCCAGGCCGCTCGCCATCACTTCGGCGGACGCGCCGCCGCCGATGTCCAGGAAGTTCGCCGGCCGGACCCCGCCGAACGCCTCGCCCGCGTACGCCACGACGTCGAGCGTGGACATCACCAGGCCGGCGCCGTTGCCGATGATGCCGACCTGGCCTTCCAGCTTGACGTAGTTGAGGTTCTTGGCCTTGGCCCGAGCCTCGATCGGGTCGGTGGAGCTGTCGTCGGCGAACCGCTCGTGGTCCTGCCTGAAGGCGGCGTTGTCGTCGAGCGTGACCTTGCCGTCAAGGGCGAGCACCCGGCCGCCCGGAGTCAGCACCATCGGGTTCACCTCGGCGAGGGTCGCGTCCTCGTCGGTGAACATGGACCACAGCCGTTCGGCGAGCACGGCGGCCTGTTCGGCGGCCTCGTCCGGGATGCGGCCTGCCTTGATGATCTCCAGGGCCTTCGCGTGGTCCACGCCGGTCAGCGGCGAGACCGGTATCCGGGCGATCGCGTCAGGGTTGCTGTGCGCGACCTCCTCGATCTCCACGCCACCCTCGACCGAGCAGATGGACATGAACGTGCGGTTGGCCCGGTCAAGCAGGAACGACAGGTAGTACTCGGCCTTGATGTCGGTGGCCTCGGCGATCAGGACCTGGTGCACAGTGTGCCCCTTGATGTCCATCCCGAGGATGCGCTCGGCCTTCTCGTAGGCTTCGGTCGGCCCGTCGGCTAGCTTCACGCCGCCGGCCTTCCCGCGGCCGCCCGCCTTCACCTGCGCCTTGACGACGACTTGGGGGGAGCCTTGCGCCGCGAACGCGGTGGTGATCTCCCGCGCCTCTTCGGCGGTGCTGGCGACCTTGTCTTTAGGCACAGGAACGCCGTACTCGGCGAAGAGCTCCTTAGCCTGATACTCAAACAGGTCCACTGGGGGTCCGATCTCGGTCCGTTGCTTTTGCGTCTGGTGTGGCCGCGCAACAAGCGGCGTTCACAAGCAGCGTAGCCTCTGGTCTGCGCCCAGCGCCGCCCAGGGACCGACCGCGCTCATGTGAGCTGACTCTCGTTATCCCCGCGCCTGGCGTGTCACCGCGAACGGCGTGGCGGCGTGCCGTCAGCCGGGTCAGTTGCCAGGATGGCCGATATGGCTCTGTCTGCCCGGGGGGACGGCCTTCCGGCATGGAGGGCTCGCCGCCCCCCATCTCCCCCGGCCCCCAAACCCCCCCGGACGGGGGGTCTGCCCGCCCCCCCGTTCCCCCCTGGCCGACCGCTCCTGATGGCCGGCGCCATGGCGGCGATAGCGGCGGCCGCGGGCGGCCTCGCGGTGCTCGTCACGCTCACCGCGGTCGGCTGGATCACCGCACCGCACGTGGGGATCGGTGGCGGGCTGTCCGGCGTCTTGCGCTCGGCCGGGCTGCTCTGGCTCGTCGCGCACCACGTCGAAGTCACGGTTCACGGCGTGGGCAGGATCGGGTTCCTGCCACTTGGCCTGGTCATATTGCCCGGCGTGCTGCTCGAGCGGGCCGGACGGTGGATGGCGCATGCGGGCCACGTGACCAAGCTGCGCGACGTCGCCTACGCGGGCGCTTCAATCGCGTTTCCGTACGCGCTGTTCACCGGCGCCGTCGCGGTAGGAAGCCGGACTCCGACGGAGTCGTCCTCGCTGTGGCAGGCGGTATGCACCGGTTTCCTGCTGGCCCTGGTGGCAGGCGGGCTGGGTGCGGCGCGGGGATTGGCGCCGTGGCGCACTCTGGCGGCGTTGCTGCCGTCCCGATGGCGTTCGGTGATTCTCGGCACGGTGGCCGCGCTGGCCGTGCTCACCGCGGTCGGCGCACTGCTCGCCGGGGCGTCGTTCGCCCTGCACCTGCGGGCCTACAAGGAGGCGGTGGCGTCCTTGTCGCCCGGGGCGGGCGGGTCCGCGCTGCTGCTGCTGGCCGGACTCAGCTACCTGCCGAACTCCGTGATCTGGGCGATCGCGTACATGCTCGGCCCCGGATTCTCGTTCGGCGCGGGGACCGCGGTGTCGCCGTCCGGCTCGGCGCTCGGCGCGGTTCCCGCGTTTCCGATGCTGGCCGCGCTGCCCGTCGGCGCGCGTGCCGCGTTCCCGCCCTGGCTGGGCTTTTTCGTGCTCGCCGCGCCGTACCTGGCGGGGGTGCTCGCCGGGCTGATAACAGTACGGATCGCGCCGACACCGTACCTTGAGGCCGCGCCGCTGTGGGGGCTGGTCAGCGGATCACTGGCCGGGGTGGTGATCGGGTTCGCCGCGAAGTTCTCCGGGGGCCCGCTCGGTTCCGGGCATCTGGCCGCGGTCGGGCCGGCTGGCGCGGAGGTCGGGCTGGTCGCAGTCCTCGAGGTCGGCGTCACCGCCGCCGTGGTGGCAGGCGCCGCCAACTGGCTGTTGCTCCGCCACCACATCCGCCGCCTCGCCGCCGCGCCCGCGTCGGCGTCGGCGTCGGCGTCGGCGTCGGCGTCGGCGGATTCCTCGGGGCCGGCTTTCGGTCATCGCGTGCTGGCTCCCGTCGTCAGGGCTCCCGATCCCCGGGCGACGGCCCCGGCACCCTCCGTCGTAGACGAAACCGACGACGCCGGCGGCCACCGCATCTACTACGACCCCTGGGCCGTCGAAAAGGACGAGTAGCCCGGCGCCTAGGCGGCCGAGCGCGCGACGACGCCGCGAGGGCAGCCGGAGGGGGCGTTAGCCGCCCAGGATGCCTACCTCGTTTCCTACGGAGTTGTTTAGCTGCTGCTGGCAGACCTGTTGTGAGCTGACGGTGTTCGCGCCCGCCAGGCAGTTGGAGTACTGCGTCAGCTGCGGCCAGAACATCAGGAAGCCGGCCAGCACGAAAGCGCTGAACAGGAAGCCGACCACGCCGAGAACCGTCGCCAGGACGACACCGCGCGGGCGGCCGGTCCCGCCGCGGCGCGCGCGATTCATCGCCGAGATCGCCAGCCACAGCCCGGTCATCGCGACAATCAGGGCCACCACGACGACGAACACACCGCGGCGCACGTTGCCGGACATCAGCAACATGGCGATCAGGCTGAGGACAGCCAGCATCAGCGCGGCCCAGGAACGCTGCTGAAGCGCTGGGTCAGCGGGCGGTCGCTGCCGCATCGGCTGGTATGCGGGCGGCCGGGGCGGGGTCTGCTGCCGGTCTGTGTATCTGGCCATCGCAGTCTATTTTGCCGCACCGACTAGGGTGCTGCTATGGATGCCAGGCTTGTCGTGCTCGTCTCCGGGGCCGGGACAAACCTGCAGGCGTTGATCGAAGCGTGCGCGGACCCTGGTTATGGTGCGCGAATCGTCGCCGTCGGCGCCGACCGCGATGGCATCGGCGGTCTGGAAAGGGCCGCGAAAGCGAACATTCCTACCTTCACGGTCCGGCTCGGAGACTCCCCCACCAGGGAAGCGTGGGACGAGGCACTGGCTGGCAGCTGCGAGCGGTACGAGCCGGACCTGATCGTGTGCGCGGGCTTCATGAAGCTGGTAGGTAAGGCGTTCCTCGATCGCTTCGCGGGCCGCTGCCTGAACACGCACCCCGCGCTGCTACCGTCGTTTCCTGGCATGCACGGGGTGCGGGACGCTCTCAACTATGGGGTGAAGGTGTCCGGCTGCACAGTGTTCATCGTGGACGAGGGCGTGGACGCGGGCCCGGTGCTCGCGCAGGCGTGCGTCCCGGTGGAAGACGAGGACGACGAGGCGACGCTGCACGAGCGCATCAAGGTCGCGGAGCGGGCGTTGCTCGTCGGCACGGTGGGCAGGATGGCACGCGAAGGCTGGTCCGTTACGGGAGAGACCGGCAGAAGGGTAAGGATCGGCAGTTGACTCGGATTCCGATCACGCGAGCGCTGATCAGTGTCGACGACAAGACTGGCCTCGACGACCTGGCGCGCGGGCTGCACGATGCCGGTGCGGAGATCGTCTCGACCGGTAAAACCGCCGCCGCCATCGAGGCCGCGGGGGTTCCGGTAACCCGGGTGGAAGACCTCACTGGTTTCCCTGAGTGCCTGGATGGGCGGGTCAAGACCCTGCATCCGCGGGTGCACGCCGGGCTGCTCGCCGACATGACGAACGCCGAGCACGTCGCGCAGCTAGCGAGCCTCGATGTCGCGCCGTTCCAGCTCCTGGTCTCGACGCTCTACCCCTTTGAGCAGACCGTCGCGTCCGGCGCGACACCGCAGGAGAGCGTCGAGAAGATCGATATCGGCGGCCCCGCCATGGTGCGCGCCGCCGCCAAGAACCATGCCAGCATCGCCGTCGTGACCGACATCGGCCAGTACCCCGACGTGCTGAAGGCACTGGCCGACGGCGGGTTCACGCTGGCCGAGCGGCGCCGGCTGGCCGCCGCCGCGTACGCGCACACGGCCGCCTACGACGCCGCGGTCGCGTCCTGGTTCGCCGCGCGCTACGCACCCGACCTCACCGCGGAGGCGACCGGCTGGCCAGATGTCACCGCCGCGGTGTGGAGCCGGGCCGACGTGCTCAGGTACGGCGAGAACCCGCACCAGCAGGCGGCTTTGTACAAACCCTTGTCCCGAACGGTGCCGGCTGACTCTGGTGTCGCCAGCGCTGAAGTGCTGCACGGCAAGGCGATGTCGTACAACAACTACGTCGACGCGGACGCCGCGCGCCGGGCGGCGTACGACTTCGGTGAGCCGTGCGTGGCCATCATCAAGCACTCCAACCCGTGTGGCATCGCGATCGGCCGGGATCTCGCCGACGCGCACGCCAAGGCGTTCGCATGCGACCCGGTGTCCGCCTTCGGCGGCGTGATCGCGGCCAACGGCACCGTGACCGCGCAGCTGGCCGCGCAGGTCATCGAGGCGTTCGCCGAGGTGGTGATCGCCCCGGACTTCGAGGCCGAGGCGCTACAGATCCTCGCGGGGAAATGGAAGAACATCCGCCTGCTCCGGTGCGCGCCGCCCCCCACGGATCGTTCGGGCCAATTTGAATGGCGGCAGGTGAGCGGCGGCCTGCTCTTGCAGTCGGTCGACCACATCGACGCGCCTGGCGACGACCCGGCGCGGTGGGAGCTGAAGGCGGGCGAGGCGGCGGACGCGGCGACGCTCGCCGATCTGGCGTTCGCCTGGCGGGCGTGCCGTGCGGTGAAGTCGAACGCGATCCTGCTGGCATCAGGCGGCGCGTCGGTCGGCGTGGGCATGGGTCAGGTGAACCGGGTGGACTCGGCGCGGCTGGCTGTGGCCAGAGCTGGAAATCGGGCCGCCGGATCTGTGGCCGCTTCTGACGCCTTCTTCCCGTTTCCTGACGGCTTCGAGATACTCGCGGAGGCAGGGGTCCGCGCGGTCGCCGAGCCGGGCGGCTCCGTCCGGGATGACACCGTGATCGCGGCCGCCGAGGCGGCCGGGGTGACGCTGTACTTCACCGGAGTCCGGCATTTCTACCACTAGGGCGAGCGGGCGAGCGGGCGATCAGGTCGAGTGAGGCTTGGTCTTTAGCCGAACGGGAGAGCAGTGAGCGCATCGATTCTGGACGGGAAGGCGACGGCCGCACGCGTGCGGGCGGAACTGACGGAACGGGTAGCCGCGCTGGCCGCACGGGGCATCGTGCCTGGGCTCGGCACCATCCTCGTCGGGGACGACCCCGGCAGCCACGCTTACGTGGCGGGCAAGCACCGGGACTGCGCCCAGGTAGGAATCGCCTCCATCCGCCGTGACCTGCCCGCCGACGCGACCCAGGCGAACGTGGAAGAGGCCGTGCTCGACCTCAACGAGGATCCGGCCTGTACCGGCTACATCGTGCAGCTTCCGCTGCCTGCCGGGCTCGACGACAAGCGCGTGCTGCACCTCATGGACCCGGCCAAGGACGCGGATGGGCTGCACCCGGTCAACCTGGGCAAGCTGGTGCTTGGCGAGGACGGCCCGCTGCCGTGCACGCCGCACGGCATCGTGGTGCTGCTGCGGGAGTACGGCGTGGAGATCGCGGGCGCGGATGTCACCGTGGTGGGCCGCGGCATCACGGTGGGCCGAACGCTCGGGCTGCTGCTCACGCGGCGTTCGGAGAACGCGACCGTCACGCTGTGCCACACCGGAACCAAAGATCTAGCCGCGCACACCCGGGCCGCCGACATCGTCGTGGTCGCCGCCGGGCGGCCAGGACTGCTGACGAAGGACATGGTGCGCCCCGGTGCGGCTGTGCTCGACGTCGGCATCACGAGGACGGAAGCGGGCCTGGTCGGTGACGTCGCGCCCGACGTGGCGGAGGTCGCGGGCTGGATCGCGCCCATGCCGGGCGGCGTCGGGCCGATGACCCGCGCGATGCTGCTGGCCAACGTCGTCGAGGCGGCCGAGCAGGCGTTACGCGACCTCATGGAGCGACCGTTCCTACTCGCGAGTAACATCTTAGATAGGCGAGAATGCCAAGGTGCCTGCCCGTGCCGGGGCAGTTAGGCGTGACCGTGAGAAGGCAATGAGGAGGCCGGCGTTGTCCATGAACATTGTCGTGTGCGTGAAGCAGGTGCCGGATACGGCTGTGGAGCGGACGTTGCGGGCGGGGGTCGGGACGCTGGACCGGGCCAGTGCGGACGGGCTGATCAATGAGCTGGATGAGTATGCGAT
>Ga0210390_10001169_pt1 | contig 25921 bp, 32 predicted proteins | sample IncBWH11OmetaG_FD_161050 | JGI IMG/M metagenome (GOLD analysis project Ga0210390, IMG submission 161050) | Forest soil microbial communities from Barre Woods Harvard Forest LTER site, Petersham, Massachusetts, United States - Inc-BW-H-11-O ... | reverse complement strand
AAAGCCGAATTCGGCGTTGCGCAAGGTGGCGCGCGTCCGCCTCACCAACGGCTTCGAAGTGACGAGCTACATCCCGGGCGAAGGGCACAATCTGCAGGAGCATTCGGTCGTGCTGATCCGCGGCGGGCGGGTTAAGGATCTGCCGGGGGTGCGCTATCACATCATTCGCGGCACGCTCGACACCCAGGGCGTCAAGGACCGCCGGCAGCGACGCTCCAAATACGGCGCCAAGCGGCCGAAATAGGAGAACGGGCCATGTCGCGCCGCCGCGCCGCCGTCAAACGCGAGGTGTTGCCGGACGCCAAATTCGGCGATCCGGTGCTGACCAAGTTCATGAACTGCCTGATGTACGAAGGCAAGAAATCGGTCGCCGAGCACATCGTCTATGGCGCGCTCGACCGAATTGCCAGACGCAGCGGGCAGGAGCCGCTGCGCGTCTTTCACGACGCGCTGACCAATGTGCGCCCGGCGGTCGAGGTGCGCTCGCGCCGGGTCGGCGGCGCTACCTATCAAGTCCCGATCGAAGTGCGGCCCGATCGCAGCCAGGCGCTGGCGATCCGCTGGCTTATTTCGAGTTCGCGCGGGCGCGGCGAGAACACGATGGAGGAGCGGCTGTCGGGCGAACTGCTCGATGCCGCCAACAACCGCGGCGTCGCGGTCAAGAGGCGGGAGGATACGCATCGGATGGCCGATGCGAACAAGGCCTTCTCGCATTATCGCTGGTAGCGAGGCGCTGGCCGGTTGGACCGCAGAGGACGTTCGATACCATTTCTTTGATCGGGGCTCCGCTACAGGGCGGCGCCCTCGGAGCCTTTTTTGATGACACGCCAGACCCCGCTCGAGCGGTACCGAAACATCGGCATCATGGCTCATATCGATGCCGGCAAGACGACGACGACCGAGCGCATTCTCTACTACACCGGACGGTCCTACAAAATCGGCGAGGTGCATGAAGGTACCGCCACGATGGACTGGATGGAGCAGGAGCAGGAGCGCGGCATCACGATCACATCGGCCGCGACCACCTGCTTCTGGGAGGATCACCGGATCAACATCATCGACACGCCGGGCCATGTCGACTTCACGATCGAGGTCGAGCGCAGCCTGCGCGTGCTCGACGGCGCCGTCGCGGTGTTCGATTCGGTCGCCGGCGTCGAGCCGCAATCCGAGACCGTATGGCGCCAAGCCGACAAATACGGCGTGCCGCGGATCTGCTTTGTCAACAAGATGGACCGGATCGGCGCCGACTTCCCGCGCTGCGTCGCGATGATCGACGACCGGCTGGGCGCGCGGCCCCTGGTGCTGCAATTGCCGATCGGCGTCGAGAACGATTTTGTCGGCGTCGTCGATTTGGTCGGCATGCGCGCGGTCAAATGGCGCGACGAAAACCTCGGGGCCGAATTCGACATCGTCGACATCCCGCCGGAGTTGTTGGCCGAGGCCAAGGCTTTTCATATCCGGCTGGTCGAAGCCGCGGTCGAGCAGGACGACGGCGCGCTCGAAGCCTATCTCGGCGGCGAGGAGCCCGACGAACAGACGCTGCGGCGCTGCATCCGCAAGGGCACCGTCGGCGGCGCCTTTGTCCCGGTGTTGTGCGGCTCCGCCTTCAAGAACAAAGGCGTGCAGCCGCTGCTCGACGCGGTCGTCGCCTACCTGCCGGCGCCGACCGACGTTGCCGCGATCAAGGGCGTCAGGATGGGCACCAACCAGCCGGTCGAGCGCCATTCCTCGGACGACGAGCCGTTTGCCGGGCTCGCCTTCAAGATCATGAGCGACCCGTTTGTCGGCTCGCTGACCTTTGTGCGGGTCTATTCGGGGGTGGCGTCGAGCGGCAGCCAGGTGCTGAACACGGTCAAGAACCACCGCGAGCGGATCGGCCGCATGCTGCAAATGCACGCCAACCATCGCGAGGACATCAAGGAGGCGCGCGCTGGCGACATCGTCGCGCTCGCCGGGCTCAAGAACACGACGACCGGCGACACCCTCTCCGATCCCGCCGCGCCGGTGGTGCTGGAGCGGATGGAATTCCCCGAGCCGGTCATCGAAATCGCGGTCGAGCCCAAGACCAAGGGCGACCAGGAAAAGATGGGGCAGGCCTTGGCGCGGCTCGCCACCGAGGATCCCTCGTTCCGGGTCACGGTTGACCACGAAAGCGGTCAGACCGTGATCAAGGGCATGGGCGAGCTGCACCTCGAAATCATCGTCGACCGGATGAAGCGCGAGTTCAAGGTTGACGCCAATGTCGGGGCACCTCAGGTCGCCTACCGCGAGACGATCAGCCGCCCGGCGGAAATCGACTACATCCACAAAAAGCAAACCGGCGGCGCCGGCCAGTTCGCCCGCGTCAAGCTGCGCTTCGAACCGTTGGCGCCGGGCGAGGGCTTCCAGTTCGAGAATGAGGTCGTCGGCGGCACGGTGCCCAAGGAATATGTGCCGGGGGTCGAAAAAGGGCTGAAGGCCTCGGCCGAAACCGGCGTGCTCGCCGGGTTTCCGGTCATCGATTTGAAGGCGACGCTGTTCGACGGCGCGTATCACGATGTCGATTCGAGCGTTCTCGCCTTTGAGATCGCCGCCCGCGCCGCGTTCAAAGAAGGCGTCATGAAGGCGGCGCCGAAGCTCCTCGAACCGATCATGCGGGTCGAGGTCGTGACCCCGGACGACTATCTCGGTGATGTGATCGGCGATTTGAACAGCCGGCGCGGCCAGGTCACCGGCATGGACACCCGCGGCAATGCCCGGGTCGTCGACGCGATGGTGCCGCTCGCCAACATGTTCGGCTACGTCAACACGCTGCGCTCGATGAGCCAGGGCCGGGCGCAGTACACGATGCATTTCGATCACTACGAGCAGGTGCCGCAGGCGGTCGCGGATGAAGTCCGCGCCAAGATGGCCTGATCCCCGGCGCCACAGCGATTGAGCGGAGAACAAGACGATGTCGAAGGCGAAGTTTCAGCGGACGAAGCCGCACTGCAACATTGGGACGATCGGGCATATCGACCATGGCAAGACGACGCTGACGGCGGCGATCACCAAGGTGTTGGCGGAGGGCGGCGGGGCGACGTTTGTGCCGTTTGACCAGATCGACAAGGCGCCGGAGGAGCGGGCGCGGGGGATCACGATCGCGACCGCACACGTCGAATACGAGACGGGGAACCGGCATTACGCGCATGTCGACTGCCCGGGCCACGCCGACTACATCAAGAACATGATCACCGGGGCGGCGCAGATGGATGGGGCGATCCTGGTGGTGTCGGCGGCGGACGGCCCGATGCCGCAGACCCGCGAGCACATCCTGCTGGCGCGCCAGGTGGGGGTGCCGGCGCTGGTGGTGTTTATGAACAAGGTCGATATGGTGGACGACCCGGAACTGTTGGACCTGGTCGAGTTGGAGATGCGCGAATTGTTGTCCTCCTATCAGTTTCCGGGGGACGACATCCCGGTGGTGCGGGGCTCGGCCTTGGCGGCGCTGGAGGGGCGCGACCCGGAGCAGGGGCGGGCCTCGATCGTCGAGCTGATGGCGGCGGTTGACGACTACATCCCGCAGCCGGAGCGGGCCAAGGACCGGCCGTTTTTGATGCCGATCGAGGATGTGTTCACGATCTCGGGGCGCGGCACGGTGGTGACCGGGCGGGTCGAGCGCGGCATCGTCAAGGTCGGCGACGAGGTCGAGATCGTGGGTCTGCGGCCGACCGCCAAGACGGTGGTGACCGGGGTTGAGATGTTTCGCAAACTCCTCGACCAGGGCGAGGCCGGCGACAATATCGGGGCCCTGTTGCGCGGCACCAAGCGCGAGGAGGTCGAGCGCGGCCAGGTGCTGGCCGCACCGGGCTCGATCACGCCGCACACAAGGTTTCAGTGCGAGGCCTACATCCTGACCAAGGAGGAGGGCGGGCGGCACACCCCGTTTTTTGGCAATTACCGGCCGCAATTCTATTTTCGCACGACCGATGTGACCGGCACGGTGCACCTGCCGGAGGGGACCGAGATGGTGATGCCGGGCGACAACATCTCGATGGAGATCGAACTGATCGCCCCGATCGCGATGGACGAGGGCTTGCGCTTTGCGATCCGCGAGGGCGGCCGCACCGTCGGCGCCGGCGTCGTCGCCAAAATCATCAAATAGCGCCGCTCACCCCCTCCCTCTCCCCGCGCGCGGGGAGAGGGAGGGGGTGAGGGCCCGCGTAGGTTCGTTAGGAGTGTAGCTCAATTGGTAGAGCACCGGTCTCCAAAACCGGCCAGATCATCACCGGTGCTCACCACCTGTTTGTTAATGCTACGCTTTCTGTAGCGCCCCGGCGCGCATTTCACGCTTTATTGCCGCCTGTCACCGCTGTTTCGGTGGCAATGGCGGTGGCCACCGGGGAACCGGGGTTCGGTGGCAAGTGACCGGTGCCACGCACGCACACGCCAGCGCAGCGCATATTCTTGCGCCTCGTTAAAAACCGGGGCCGGGGCCGGGACCGGTGGCTGCGGGGGAATTCGGCCGCGGCGGGGCTATCGGTCAGGCGCCGGGCTTTGCGGGCAGCGGATGCCACCGCGTCGGCTGCGGCTTCATCAGCGCCATGCCGTCGTCGTACCATCCGAGCTGATGGGCGCCGCCCCAAAAGCCGAGCCGCCAGCCGCCGGGCCAGCGGGCGCGCGCCGGCTGCCACACCAGGACGCAATCGAGAGGTTCGTCTCCCGGCGTCCGGGGCGGGAAATAATCTTCACCGCCGATCGGCGCGGTGTCGATCGGCAAGCCGTCGGCCGGCGGCGGCATGCGGATGATTTCAAACCTCGGCCGCGGCTCCGTTCTGCGGCCCCTTTGGTGCGACATTTGTCATCTTCCGCCAAAAGCCCGGCGGCTCGAAAGGCGCACGCTGTCGCCCCTGGCCGCCTTTGGCCTTTCGGCTTGGACATTCGCGGACAGACGCCGGGCGTGTGAGAGAAAGCATGATCGACCGCGTGCGACAGCCTTTCGAGGGGCTGACCGCGATCATGCCGGGGCAACCGTCAACGGAATGTTGGCCGGCGCATCCAAAAGGCGTCATTCCCGACACCGGCGCCAAAATCGATTTCGGGGGCCGTACAGCGCCAGAAGCCGCCGGGGGTAGCGTCGTTCCGCCGGTCAGTCGGCGCGCCGGCGGGGTACGGCAAGCCGCCGATCGAGGCGCTAAGCCCGCAGCCGGTGCGCGCCGGGCTCGATGGGTTCGAGGTGGTAGTGGAAGCGCGCGGCATCGGCCCCGACTCCGATCAGGGACGAGATGTCACGGACCTGCTCGCCAGTCAGGGCATGCTCGCCGAGCTCGCTGGCGCTCATGGCAATGCCCGCGATCGCCAGCACCTGTTTGAGCAGCGGTGCGGGAATATCGATGATCCCACCAATCCGGTCGGTCGTTCGGTTGTAGCTGATCAGCCGGTAACGGGGCGTCACGGGATTACCTTCCTCGCGGCAACGCGGCCACCGCACCATGCGCCGGTCGTTGGATCGCACTCGCCCAAGTGTTCACCGCGTGCATCATACACCTCAACCGTGCCGTGCTGATAGTCCCATTCCAGAATTCGGCCGGCTGGGGTCTTCCAGCGCGGTCGTAATCTCCCGCCCAGCATTCGGGTTTTGGACCGGACCCTGTAGCTTCCGGGGAAGCCAGGAATGTTCTGCCCATCGCCCGGCGGGAAGAACGGTCCGCCGCCGCGGCTGGTTCCACCGCTGATGCCTGCAAGGTCTTTAATGGCGCCCGCCAGACTGGCGCAAAGGCGCGCCTCCCTTGTCACTCGCCACGAAGGTAGAACAACTGGCGACAACCGCAGCGCGAAAATCGCGCTGCCTGGCGATAAACCCGCTGCGGCGGCCGTACAGCGGCGGAACTGCGTTCGGGTAGCCCAAATGCCCAAAACTGTCGTCCCCGCCATCCGACGGCCGCCGCAGCGGGCGGCAGCCGATTCAATCGCCGGGGTGGCCGGCGACCAACTCGTAGGCGGTGTTGTCGAGCCGCCAGGTCTTGACCGCCCAACGGGTGCCGGCGAGCGCCTGGCGCAGCTCGAGCACGAGCTGGCGCCGCGAGTTTTCCGCATAGGGCTCGGCGGCCGGCCACACCGCCGCGGCGAGCCGATCGACGTCGACCGGGCTGCCGCGATGCTTTTCGAGCATTTCAAAGGCGCGCCACAAGCGCGGCGTCAGATAGCACCATTGCCCGGCGGTCGTCAGGACGCCATGCCGCAGCGCGTCGATGTCGCTGAACAGGTTCTCGCCGGTGGCGCGCGCGGCGATCTCGCCGAGCCGGTCGAGCAGCTGCTCGGCCTTGGCTTGCGTGCGGTGCGCGATCATAGCCTGCCCCCCTGTTCAAGCCAGGGGCAGGCTCTGGCCTGAACAGGGGGGCCGCGGTCCGCCGCCGGGATTGCCTTGCACAACATCGTCATCGAGGATCCCGCGCGGCGCCGGGAGCCCGGCACGGCCGCCGGTCGCGGCGTCGAGCGCGACGACGGCGGCAAGCGCGAGCGCGCCGATCGTCACCAGCAGCGGGCGCGGGTCCTGGCCGTGCTCGATGCTTTGCGCGAAGGCGCCGATCCAGCGCGCCGCGCGCTTGGGGCTCGGCTGCTGGCCGATTAGCACGGCCTCGCCCGATCATGTCGCCGACCGCGCTCATAGCACCACCAGCGCCGCCCAAAGCAGGGCAACCCAGAAGGCGGCGCAGCTGATCGCGATGACGACGCCGGCGACGCGCCAGCCGAGCCGACGATCGCCGGCGGGTTCGAACTCGGCGGCCGGCGCGCGGATGCGGATGCAGCGGCTCAGCGCCTGGCCGAACGGCCACGTCGTCCACAGATAGGTTTCGCCGTCGATCGCGTCGATCTGGGCGACGGTTTCGACCCGGCGCGGCGAACGTCGATGGACGACGGCATCGCCGATCGCAAACGGCGGTTGCTCGCAGATGGCGAGCAGCACTGGTGCTTGTCCTGACATGGGAAGAACTCCGTAGCGGCTTTCTAGGCCGAGGCCAGCGGGCAGGCTGGCGCCGGGAGCTAGAAACGCGTACGGAACGCGCGGGCGTATTCCCCTCACGGGTATTATATTAGCCGCACTCCCGGCAGAGCAGTCCCTTGCTGTCGGGAGGGCAGCCGTCCGTATGGCGTTTCTAGCGCCACCGCCATCCTCGCGACCGGCGCGAGGTTCGTCAAGGGTCAGTCATGCTGCCGGCGGGGGGCAATCCCGATCCTCTGCCCTGGCCGCGGCGGCGGTGGCGGTGCGCTCGGCTTCGACCGCGTTGAACCGGCGGACCATCGCGCGCAAATCCTCGTCGATCTGGGCCTCGATCCGCGCCTGGCCCGGCGACAGCAATGAATACACCCGTCGCGTCAGCGCCTCGCCGAGGCCGAAATCGGCCATCGCGATTACCTCCCCGCGGCGCTGGCGCCGGTGGGGCGCTCGGCCGCCGCCGGTGGTGCGGGCGGGGCGATCTCGACGACGTTGCCGGCGGTCGCGGCCCAGCGCTCGAACGCGACCCAATCGGCGTCGCGCGGGTCGCGCATGATCAGCCGCGGTTCGAAATAGAGCAGCACGGCCTCGCCGCCGGCGAGCATGCGGTAATGCGGCGCCGGCCGCGCCGGCGGCGGTGCTTCGGCGGCGGCCAGACGAGCACCGCGGCTCACGCCGCCGCCTGGCCGCTGTCGGCGGCGGCCTGGTCGGTTTCGAGACTTTGCATGAGCTGCTCGCGCAGCGCGCGCCGTTCGTAAATCGACCCTTCACGCTTCATGAGCTGCGCGCCCAACTCGCGTGTGCGGTCGCTGCGGAAATCGCGGCGTTCGACGATCATCGGCCCGCTGCTGCGCACGCCCGGCAATGTCGCATGCTGGGTGCCGGTTGGGCTCGCCTCCAACGTCCGCTGCAACTCGGCAAGCTTCGCCTGGCGTGCCGTCGAGCCGAAGGCGCGGTCGCCTTTGAGTTCTTCGACCAATTCAATCGATCGCTCGCTGGCGAACTCGCGCGAGTGGACGGTTTGCGGCTTTTGCCGCGCCTCCGCGATTTCCTCGCGGCTCAGGACCGGCGGCTTGATCCCTGGAAACGCCTCATAAATTTCCATCAATTCTTCGCCGATGATGTGGCGGTCGGGTGCCGACATTTTGCCATAGAGGCCGAGCATCAATTCCTTCACCCGGCCCTGGGCCGCCGTTTCGTCCATGATTTGTGTCTCCGCTGCCGCGCCGGGCGTCGTCAGTGTCGTCGGGCCCGGCGCCGGGGTCGGCTCGGCGGCGCGGCTGAGATAGGCCGATATCTCGCTCTTGATCGCCGCCGCCCGGTCGCCGCCGCCGCTGCCGTCGCCGTAATAGCGCTGGACGCCGTAGTCGGCGAGCGCCGCCGCCTCGGTCGGATGGTATTCGCCGACTGCGACTGTTTCGGGCGCGCGGTCGCCGCGCAGCACCGCCTGCATCGCGGTCGACAGCGGCGGTGCACCCGCCTCAGCCCATGATTTCGGGCGGCCGTCGTCATGCGCTGGATGATCGAAACGAAAATAGCGCACCAACTCGCGCAGGCCGAAGATTTCGCGATGCGCCGGGTGCATGACGCTGGCGTACGCGTCGCCGACACCCGGGAGGTTTAATCCCCACCCGGCGAGCGTGGCTGCGTCCTGGCGGCTCATCCCATCCGCCCGGTCGAGCCGCACCGGCGGCGGCCGATGCCCGGCCTTGGCGGCGGCGGCGAGCGCCTGACGCAAATCCCGCATCAACAGCGCCGCCTTGACCTGGCCCATCCGGTACGGGTTGGGCGCCGATGCCGCGGCCGGCTTTGGCGCCGGCCTTGACGCGGCATCGCCGCGCATCAATTGCGCGAGCCTCGCCACCTCGCCGGCAAAATAGGGCGGCATATCAGTCGGCCGCGTCTGCGAAGGCTTCGATCGCCGCGGCGCTTGCGGCCTCGACGACGATCCAGCCGGGCGCCCGCGGCAGGATCGCCAGCGCGCGCCCGCCCTTCGCGTGTGCCGCGACATGGATTTGCGCCGCCTGCCGATCGACGAAGAACTGATCGCGGCGGATCAGCGTCCACGCCTTGCCGACGCGGTGAACCACCGTCGGGGTCGCCCGATCTGTTTGCCGTTGCTGCGCGGCGCGCGCCGCTTCCTCGGTGTCGAAGAACGGCAAACATTCGTCGAGCAACGGCTCGTCGAACTGGCGCAGGGTTCGATGCGCGGCCTCGCCGACAAATTCGCTGGACAAGTGCAGCCAATTGTTCGCTACCGATCGCGCATCGCCGGAATTGATCGTGAAATACCGCGACGCGGCCGATCGGAGCCGCGCCGGGAAGGTGTCGTTGGCGCGCCGCAAGGTCTCCGATCCCGCGAGCCGCGCGGCGTCGGCGGCGAGGTCGCGGCGCTGACGCAGCTGGTCGCCGAGCGCCGCGCAGGCGGCCTCTATCGCGTCGTCGAGGGCGAGGATATCGACGTGCAGTTTCGCCAACTGCCCGGGCAGCGCCTCGGCCGCACGCCGCCGGTCGGCGGCTTCCTCGCGCGCGATCTCGGCGACGAGCTGCCCCTCCGCCTGGCGCATCGTCGCGACCTCGGTGAGCAGCTTTTGCTTGTCGGTTTCGCACGCGGCGGCGACACGGGCGGCGTCCGCGTCGCCGGTCATGATCGGTAACGCACGGCGCTCGATCTCGCTATCGAGCCGGGCGATCTCGACGACCGAGGCGCCGATGCGCTCGCGGATTTCGGCGAGCTGATCGGCCGGCGCGCGGGTGCGCAGCAGCGTAGCCACACCGGCGAACAAGGATTTCATGGCGACCTCTTTAGGTTTGTCTGAACGGCGCCCGCCCGGCGTGGCTGCGGCACAGCCCGCGCTCGTAGACCGGCAAGCCGCACCCATCGACGGCGCACAGGATGAGCGGGATTTCGACCTGCAGCTGCCTGTGGTCGTGATCGCTGCAGCACCAGTGCCCGGCCATGATCCGCGTTGGCTGCCACGCGCAGCCGTCCGCCTCGCATTGTTCCGGCCGCGGCGCCGGGATTGTGGCGAGCATCAGGGGGTCCGCATCAAGACCGAGATGGGGCCTTCGTTTTTCGGCGGCGGGTCGAGCGTCAGAAAGGCCGCGTTGGTCGGGTCGAGCGCGGTAATCGTGAAAAGCCGTTGTTGAGGTTGGCGCCCTCGACCAGCACCGGGTCATTGACGCGCCAGGACGATTGAAAGGCCGAGCCGCCGCTCGTATAGGTGTGCACGAAAACCGACCCGATCAGGTCGATGTGGCTGCCGTCGATGACCGTGATTGCCCATGTCCCGTTGGCTTCTGTGGTGCCGCCGACATTCGAGACGGCAACCAATTTGCCGGTGAAAAGCCCGGTGGTCGAGCCGACGGTCAGCCGGATGGCACCCGAGCCGTTATTGGCCGCGCCGCTGATGGCCGTGACCACGCCAAAGGTTCCGTTCGCACCGGTTGCGCTCGCCCCCGAGCTGCTGAAGGTGATCGAGGCGCTGACGAGCGGGGTCAGCCCCAAGTCGCGCGTATGGGTCCGCGTCTCGGCGCCTTGCGCCAACCGCTCGTACTTAAACCCTTGTTTGAGCCGTGTGCCTAACGACGGTGGCATTCAAGGATAACCTATCGGCTGCTCGTCACCGGTTGGACCGGCCGGGCCGAAATTGGCGACCGTGCGCCATTGTCCGAAATACCAGCGTTGCCAGCCGCCGGCTGAATACGCGTGGCTGGCCGCTTGAGCAAAAACGATGCCCTTGCGAACCGTGAGCAGAGCGGCGCGCCCGACTGGGGCGCCGTCGCGCAGCACCACCGCCATATGATCTCCGCCGCGGTCGCCGAAGGTCGAGATGGCGCCGCCGACAAGCATCTTTCCTCCGGAGCCCGCGGCCATGGCGCCTCCATCCGGCGTCTCCTGCAACTGCTCGCCGGAACCGGCGGCCATGGCGCCTTCATCCGGCGAGATCGAGGCTTCAGTCATTTTCTTTCCTTTGCTCAGAATGCGTGCAGGTGGTAGGCGCAGAGCCCGTAGCCGATCGGGCCGGGCAATGCCGGCTGGGCGCAGCCCTCGCGTTCGCAGTTCATGTCGCTGTGTCTCCTCACGCCGCTTGCTGCGGCAGCTCGCGCGCGTCGATCCGCGCCTGGAGCCAGGCCTCGACCTCGGCCTCGACCCAGCCAAGGCGCCGGGGGCTGAGCCTCACCCGTTGCGGGAAGGCGCCTTGGGCCTCAAGCCGGCCGAGCTGGTGCTTGGTCAGCCGCACGTAGCCGCGAGCGCGCAGATCCTGGTAGGTCAGGATCACAGGGTTACTTGCCATAAGGATGGATATAATCACACCGCCGCGTCGATTTCAAGTGGATCGGCCACTGTTGTCGTTTTCTAGTCTTGTCGTCGATTGTATTGTTTCTTTGTATTTTGTTCCCTTTTGTCGCGTCGCGTCACTCTCTGCGCCATGCCTGCGCCCGCTGGCCTCGACCCGCCGGTTCCCGTTTTTGTGTCAAGTTTCGCGGCCAAAGGTCAAAACTCCCCGCAGGGTCCAAAAGCACACTGCCAGGGGTACGACTGGCCGGCGCGCGCGAAAACCGGGGTACCCCTCGCCGATCGCCAATGCGCGGGATTTCCCGGCATAGAGCGGCGGCGGCCGGTGTGATGACCGGCTGATCAGCGGGTTGCAACCCTCCTCGATGATGTGGCACCGGTCTTTCGGACCGGTTCCCTGTGCCCAACACTGTATTGATATCGCAAACGTTTCCGCCGCTCGGTGCGATGCTTGCCACCGGCGATGCCACCCGACAGTCCTCCGTTCCTTGTCTGTTCGCGGTTGAGCGCGCCGCACAACCGTGTCGGATAGCCATCCTCGAAGCCTCACCGCAGCCCCCGACCGAAGCGATGGACGGTCGGCCAGCTCCGCCGCGAGGCTTCGAGGCTTCGACAGCGGTGCGCGCTTTGGTTTCTGACGCAATGACACAATGACGCAATGTAGAACCGTTTTAGAAAACCCCCGGCCGAGCGGCCTCGCCACTTTCTGGCACCCTGGGGCACAGCGGCCATCGAGAGGCGCCTTTCGAGAGACGCTTTTCGACCCGCCCCGAGCTTTGAGGCGGCCGTCGAAACCGTCAGTACCGTATCGCCCCATTATTTAATCCGCTCTCGCCAATCGCGCACATCGCTGGCCCGGCAGGCATCGATGGGGCGCCGAGCGGATGCAGGGTTTGCAGGGTTTGTAGGGTATTTCTACCCCCAGCCTACCCTATTTTGGCATTTACAATCTGTTACTGTTCTCTTTTTGTTCTGCCAAATCACCTACGTAGGGGGGTAGAAATACCCTACAAACCCTGCAAACCCTGCACGGGACAAACTATCAACCAATGGTTTCATAGCTTCTGCGCCCGCCAGACTTTCATCTTGGTCCGGTCGTAATCGCAGACGAAACGATACCCGTTGACGATCGTGCCTTGGTGGCTCATCAGCCACCTGCCAAGGCGCTTCGCAGTCATGCGTCCGTTGCGGTCGCGCCCCACCATGGTTAGCGCTTCCCGAAAGGCCAGGGTGGCGGGGTCGGTGCTCGTGAGCAATGGCGGGGCAGGGTCGGCGCGATCGGCTGCGATCTTGGCAGTGACGTAGACATCGCCGAATTCGGCGTGCCAGGCCAGCAGCACGCTGGCGAGATCGCCGCGGCCGGCATCGTCGTTTTGCACCTGACGAATCGAGGCAGTGGCGTCGGCGAGGCCGAGGTGCACCAAGGCGCTCGGGATCAGCGCGCACCACTCCTCGAAAGAACCGACCTGATGCACCTGCTCGGGGCAGCCGGCCTGCAGATAGTAGCCGATGATTGTCAAGCCGCCTGCGACGAGCTCGGGACGAGCTGCTCGCACTTTCCGCTTCAGCGCCGCGACGCCGCTAAGCTCGCGCAGCTCGGGGTTCTCGCACTCGGCGTCGAGCTGCATTCTGACGACCCGCCGAGGAATGTCGCCGCCGATCGCCAGGCCATTGCCATTGAGAAACACCGTCAGACCGCGGATGTCGACAGTGAGAACCTTTGAGAGGCCCAAAGGGCGCACGTCGAGCTTGTCTTCGGTTAGGGCCTGACAAAGCCGGTCGCTGTCGACGACGACGCTTTTCGGGATATTGTCGATGATCACCGCCGATCGGCCGGCGAGCAGCGCGGCATCCAGCACTTTATCGAATTCTTCCGGTTTCGGGCTCCATTTGCAAAGCGCCGGCTCGGTCCCGGTTGCGATTATCCCCGGCAGCCCCTGGGCCGTGGTTTTGCCTGAACCGGCGGCGAAGGCGGGCGAATGTGCGAAGCAGCGCCGGGCCAGCAAGGTGAGAGTCTGAGCCACCGCGACCGCTCGGTCGACCTTGGCGAGGAAGGGGAAATCCCTAAATAGTTCGAGGTGCAATTTGAGCGCGGCGACCGCCTCGTCCTTTGTCGGGTTGCTGGCGATCGCGGGAAATTCTACGCCCTGGGTGTCAAGAAAGATGCCGGTCTCTCTGTCGTATCCTTCTGCTTCGATGATCCGCCCGTCGGGCAACAGCACCGGCGTCGTCGATATCCCCATCAGCAGAGGAACACGCCATTGCTGAACGCGGGTCAGGTAGCCTTGCGCGACCTTCTCGGGGCAGTCGATCGAGCGCCAATCGTCGCTGCGCACGACAAATTTGCGGAAATCGCTGCTGCGCCCCATCGCTTCCATCAGGTTGTGAACCCCGAACGGAAACGCCCGCAGACCGATTGCCTTGAGGCCACCGGCGATCTCGAATTCGCCAGGGGCGACGTAGACCAGCTGCTGATCGCGGTGGAAGATGTGGGGCTCGGCGGCGACCAGGTGCGCCTCGGCCTGGTCGATGACTTCCGAATAATCACCGCCTTTGATGCGGACGATGGGTCGCCGTCCGGCGTCAATTTCCTCGGCGAGGAGGGCGCTGACATCTCGCAAATCAGCCACGGCGCGCCGCCCGCGGCTGTCGCATGCCGGCGTCAAAAGCGCGGTCGACCTTGCGGGCGAGCTCGGCGGGCTGCCACGGCCGCCGCGGATTGTGGCTCGGCATTTGCGACGCTGCCCAGTGCAGCACGCGGCGGGCGAGATCGGCAGGCAAGCCGCCGGCGCCGGCGGCTTGCCTGCCGATCGAAAACGTCTCGCTGTTCAGGGTGCGCTCCTGCTCGCCCCGAGGGGCACTGGTGATCGACCGGCAGGCGCTGTCGAGTGCGCGCTCGGCGTAGGGCATCAGAAAGCGTGACGGCCGCACCGGCGGTGCGCGAGACGCTTCGCGCGAGGCTACCGGCGGCCATAGACAGGCGGGAGCGGTGGGCGGTACGACGGTTCCGAAATGGTGATGCGGATCCCAGCGGTACCCAGATCCCCGGGATGGTACGATGACGTAACCGCCATCGCCGCGCACATCGAGACCCGCGCCGATCTGTGAGGCCGAATTCCTCAGCTCGAGCTCGCCGGCGGCAAAATACACGTGGAGCCCGCCCGAAGCGGTGTGCACCAGTGGAGCGGCCGGCAACGGCGCGAGGCCGAGCTCGTCGAGTGCATCGAAGCCGTTCGCCTTGGGGTCCTTGACGTCGATGTCAAGGACGACAAGCCGGGAGCATCGGCCGGTCGGCAAGCCGATCAAAGCGTCGGGCCAGCGGCGCCACCAATCCTCGATGATCGTGGTCTCTGTGCTCGCGTCGAGAAACCCGCGCGCGGTCAGCGGCTGCTTGCGCCGGGTCCCGGCCGATCGGCACGGAAACACTGCCCAACCGCGGACGGCATAGCGCAGCGCTGCGTCAAGCGGTGTCATGCGGCGCTGTCGCGAAACGCGCCGGGATGCGCGGCGCGAACCAGCTCCACGACCTTCGCGCTCCAACCTTCCTGGAGGGCCTTGTTGCGCCATCGCAAAATCGGGCGCCACATGCGGTTGCCCTTGAGGTCGCGTTTTTGCATGCCGTCCCGGTCGATGTGGGGCGCTCCGGGCAGCAACGCGAAGGGCGTGCCGAGCGGCCCGCGGTGGACATGCACGCCGTTGATCGTCAATCCGTTCGGCAATTCGATCTTGCAGAAGCCAACGCGCGATCCTTGGGCCGACGGGCTGAACTCGATGAGGCGCATGGATGGCTTCGGAGGAACCCCGCTCACTGTCTGGCCTGCGCCAATTGCGGCAGGCTTTCCGCCTCGCCGAAGATCGCCGACAATTCGTCGCCGATCGCGGCGTCGGCGCCGGAGAACAAGGCCGCGGTGCGCCCTGCCGACTGATCCCAGGTGATCTCGTGGCGGTGCAGGGCAGCAATGACCTGGCGTAGATCGTTTTCGAGGGCAGCGACGATCCGCAGTTGCTCAAGCCGTTTCGGGTCGCGACCAGCGGCGACGCATTGCTCGATCGCCTCGCGGAGGCGCGCGACCGCCGCCCAACACAAACTCGGAATGTCAAGACGAAACCGTCCTGGCGGGATCGGCCGCGCCAAGGTCAGCAATTTTTCGACCGGCACGCCGCGATCGGTGCACCTTTGGGCGCGGTGGTATCGGCGGCGCAGCTCGTCGAACATCTGCGGCACGCGGGCGGCGGGCGCGGTGGTCAGCACCGACAACAGCTGCTGCGCAACAGCGTTGAGCGCCGCCAGCTGGCGTTGCTCGCCAGCGTCGGTCTCTTTGGCGAGACAGCGATCACCCAATTCCTCGATCAAGGCGTAAATCATTCCGTAAATGCACGCGGGCGCGGTGCAACGCTGCCACGGCGGCACCGCCGCAGGCTGGGCTTGGTAACTTTGAGGTTGCATCGGGAAGCCTTCGGTTGAGCCGTCATCACCGACGGCTCTCCCAAAGGATGCGCGCCCTCGCCGCGTGCAACATCGACGTTGCGCAACGGCCACAGTTCAGCGCCATCGCCCGCGCCCGCGCGTTTTCAGGGGTTGGACAAGCTGGCGCGCCTCAGCGCAGCTGAATTATGGCGGCAATGCGGCGAGCGCCATCAGTCCGCGTCGAGATAGATTTCGCGCAATGCCCGCCTGACCGAATCGCGGCTCACCCCAAACATGTGTTCGAGTTCTTTTCTTGGGATTTCCCGCAGATCGACGCCGTCGTGCTCGGCGATGTAGCCGCGCATGTCCGTAATTACCTCGGACAGCACCGGCCGAGGTCGCGTGTGCGTTTGCTGGTCAACAATGGTTGCCACCGCGGCCGTGATGAGGCGATCGGCGAGTTGCTGGCGGCGCAAGCGAAATGGCTAGGTGCGCCGATGCGCGCGAAACGTCGGGTCGGGACCCGCGCCGATCGCGCGATCCTGCAACGTCGATGTGCGCCAGACGACGCCCTGAAACCAGTCGAAGGCGCCGCCGGGATCGAGCTTTCCTTCGGACCAGTCGGGTTCGATCTCGCCGGCGGCGATCTGGTCTTCGAGATAGGCGGCGGCCTGCTCGGCGCCGCAGGCGAATCGCTCGCGCGTCATCTGCACCGCCTCGCGTGCGTCGACAAAGATCGTCGGCGGCATCATGACGCGCCATCCTTCGGCATGGTCGCAGCCAACCGGCGCGCGAAGGCGTCCTCCGCGACCAGGACCGTGCCGCCGAGGCGGATATGCGCCAATTCGCCCCGTTTGCACGCGGCATAAATCTGATTGACACCAAGTCCGTTCTGCCGGGCGAAGTCGGGAACTCGGACCCAGCCAGGCGGGGCCGGCCGAACGCGCCGCACCGCCGGCCGGCGGCGTCCTTTCGTGGGTGTAGTCATCGATCACTTTCCGTTTGAGTTGCAGCGGATCGATGATGCCGCTTGACGATCGGGACGCAAGGAGATATATTGAAAATCGTATTATCCGTGTAAAGCCGTGTAGCGCGATGGCAATCGTTGATATCGATTTCGAGTGGCCGGTGGCGGTCGGCGGCTATGAGGTACACGATTACGGACCGCGCTCGGACGAACCGACGTTGCTGACCGCCGACCTGTCCGGCCTTCACCTTGACCCCAAAAGCTCCGAACTCGAACGACGCCGGCCGCTCGCCGACGAGCCGTATTTGTTCCTGCTTTTCGCCGATACGGCTCAGCACGCGGACGGCGCCCGAGAGTTCGCGTCGCGATTCGGGTTGCTGCTCGGCACGCTGCGCAACCCCGCCGGCGGCGAAGCGGTGTGGCTTTGGCTGCGCCATATCCAGCGGTTTCGGCTTCTGGTCGACATCTGGCAAAGCGGCAACCCGGCCGAGCTGCTTTGGCAAGTCGACCCGGACGACCTGCGGCCGGCCTCCATTGCCGGCGGGCTCTCCTGGCGCGAGGGGCGCCCGCGCCTGGCGCTCAGACCCAACTCTCTGTTGTCGGCGATGCGCCTGCAATTTTTCCAAGCCGTCGCCGAGCTGAAAGAGATCAAGGCATGCGACGGCTGCGGGAAGTGGTTCGAGCGCGGCCCAGGCAAGGCGCGTCGCGCCAAGTCGCGGTTCTGCTCGGACCAATGCCGGTTCGATTTTCATAACGCGCGGAAGGGGATAGCTTCATGAAAGGGCACATTCGATCGCGCGGGCCGAACGTGTGGGAATTGAAGTTTGACCTGGCGGCCGATGATGGGCGCCGCAAGACGAAATACGTCACCTTCAAGGGGACGAAGCGCCAGGCGCAGGACCGATTGAACAAGCTGATGACGCAGGCGCAGGAGGGCGAACTCGCCGGCGCGCCGGCGACGCTGACTGTCAGCGCCTATCTTGCAACCTGGTTCAAGCACATTCGAACGCAGGTGAGCGCCAAGACGGCCGAGCGTTACGAGCAAATCGCTCGCGTCCATCTGATCCCGACACTCGGCGCCGGCGCGCTGATCAAGGTTTCACCAGGGCAAATTGAGGCGGCTCATGCCACCGCGCTTGCTGCCGGATGGCGCGGGGCACCGCGGCCGGACGGTTCGACGGCGCTATCGGCGCGCACCGTTCATCATCACCATCGCGTGTTGAGCGCAGCGCTGGGGCATGCCGTGCGGCTCGGGCTGATCCCGCGCAATCCGTGCGAGCGCGTCGAGCCGCCGCGACCGGCGCGAACCGAAATGAAAACTCTCGACGGCGCCGCCACCGGACGGTTGCTGGACGCGGCCGAAAGCCAGTGGTTCTATATGCCTGTCGTCCTCGCCGTTGCCACCGGGTGCCGTCGCGGCGAGCTGCTGGCGCTGCGCTGGGCCGATGTCGATCTCGACGCGGCGACCGCGTCGATCGCGCGCACACTCGAGGAAACCGACGCCGGCGGGCTTTCGTTCAAGGAGCCGAAAACCGAGCGCGGCCGGCGCCGCGTTGACCTGCCGGCGTTCGCGGTCGAGGCATTGCGCCGCCACCGGGGGCGCCAGGCCGAAGAGCGGTTGCGCATGGGTCGCGACTGGCAGGATCATGACCTGGTGTGCTGTGACCCGTTGGGGCGCCCGCTGAGCCCGCGCCGGGTGTCGAAGGCGTTCCGCATGCTGTGCCGGCGGCTTGATCTGGCCGTCACCTTCCACGGGCTCCGGCACGGCTTTGCCTCGATGCTGTTGGCGAGCGAGATCCACCCGAAGGTCGTGCAAACGATGCTCGGGCATTCGAGCATCCAGGTGACGATCGACACTTACAGCCACCTGCTGCCCGGTATGGGGCGCGACGCCGCGAGCAAGATTGACAGCGCGATCCGAACCCATGTAGAACGCGCACCCGCGAAATCCGGGTAAGTTCGGTGGCAATCCGGTGGCAAATCAGAGTTCTGCCGCCCGCACGAGACGAGCAAACCATTGAAATATAAGGGTTAGGAGTGTAGCTCAATTGGTAGAGCACCGGTCTCCAAAACCGGGGGTTGGGGGTTCGAGCCCCTCCACTCCTGCCAGCCCGGCCGCAGCGCGGCCCTGCTGGAATGCGGCCGGAGGCGACGCCATATATCAGCGGCAATCTGTAATTGTAAGCGCGAATCGTTTGTGATCATGGCAAGAACCAGTCCAACCAAATTCGTCGAGGAGGTGCGGCAGGAGGTTTCGCGCGTCACCTGGCCGACCCGCAAGGAGACCGTCACCACCACGGCGATGGTTTTTGTCATGGTGTTTATCGCCGCCGGCTTTTTCTTTCTTGTCGACCAGCTCTGTTCGGCCGGCGTGCGTCTGATCTTCGGGCTGGGGAGCTAGCGGGAAAGACCGATGACAAACCGCTGGTACGTGATCCACGTCTATTCGGGCTTCGAGAAAAAAGTCGCGGCCGCGATCCGCGAGCAGGCCGAGCAAAAAGGCGTGACCGACAAGTTCGAGCAGATCCTGGTGCCGACCGAGGAGGTCGTCGAGGTCAGGCGCGGCGCCAAGGTCAACTCCGAGCGCAAGTTCTTTCCGGGCTATGTGCTGATCAAGATGGACCTCAGCGACGAAACCTGGCATCTGGTCAAGAATACCGCCAAAGTCACCGGCTTTCTAGGCGGCCGCGGCCAGCCGTCGCCGATCAGCGACCACGAGGCGGCGCGCATCATGCACCAGGTCCAAGAGGGGATCGAGCGGCCGAAGCCGTCGATCACCTTCGAGGTCGGCGAGCAGGTGCGGGTCTGCGACGGGCCGTTTACGTCGTTCAACGGATTGGTCGAGGAGGTCGACGAGGAGAAGGCGCGGGTCAAGGTCGCGGTGTCGATCTTTGGGCGCGCGACCCCGGTCGAGCTCGAATATTCCCAGGTCGAGAAGGTGTAGGCGGCGGCGGAGGCGGCCCGCTCTCCGCGCCGCGGGAGGGCGAGGGGCAACCCTGTCACGAATGATCCGGTCAGCGAGAGACAGTAAATGGCAAAAAAAGTCGTCGGCATCATCAAACTGCAGGTCCCGGCCGGCAAGGCGAACCCATCGCCGCCGATCGGCCCGGCGCTCGGCCAGCGCGGGCTTAACATCATGGAGTTCTGCAAGGCGTTCAACGCCGCGACGCAGAACCTCGAACCCGGCATGCCGATCCCGGTCGTGATCACGGCCTTTGGCGACCGCTCGTTCACCTTTGTGACCAAGAGCCCGCCCAACAGCTATTTTCTGAAAAAGGCGGCGGGGATCGAGAAGGGCTCGCAGACCACCGGCAAGGGCAGCTCCGTCGGCCGGGTTACGATGGCGCAGCTCCGCGAAATCGCGGAAAAGAAGATGCCGGACCTCAACGCCAAGGATGTCGACGGCGCCTGCCGCATGCTGGTCGGTTCAGCGCGCTCGATGGGGCTCGAAGTGGTGGAGTGAAAAACCATGGCCAAAATTGGTAAGCGGCTGAAGAAGGCCTATGACGGGATCGACCCGGTAAAGGCGCATCAGCTCGGCGAAGCGGTCAAGCTAATCAAGTCGCGGGCGACGGCGAAGTTCGACGAGACGGTCGAGGTCGCGATGAACCTCAACATCGACCCGCGCAAGCAGGACCAGAATTTGCGCGGCACGGTGATGCTGCCGCACGGCACCGGCAAGACGGTGCGGGTCGCGGTCTTCGCCCGCGGCGACAAGGCGAAGGAGGCCGAAACCGCCGGCGCCGATGTGGTCGGCGCCGAGGAACTCGCCGAAAAGGTCCAGGCCGGCGAGATCAACTTCGATCGCGCCATCGCCACCCCGGACCTGATGGCGCTGGTCGGCCGGCTCGGCAAGATCCTCGGTCCGCGCGGGCTGATGCCGAACCCCAGGCTCGGCACGGTGACGCAAAATGTCGGCGAAGCGGTGCGCGCGGCCAAAGGCGGCCAGGTCGAGTTCCGGGCCGAAAAAGCCGGGCTGGTGCATGCCGGGGTCGGCAAAGCAAGCTTTACCGACGAGGCGCTTGCGGATAATGTGCGCGCCTTTGTCGGCGCCATCACCCGCAACAAGCCGAGCGGCGTCAAAGGCACCTATATCAAGAAGGTGAGCTTGAGCTCGACGATGGGGCCCGGCGTCAAGCTCGAATTGGCGGATCTGGCGGAGGAAGCCAGGGCGTAGGCAGCCGGGGCGTGGTCAGGCGGGCGCGGCACGGCGGCGGGCCGACCGCCCAGCCGTGGCGCCCGCGATAACGAAATGTGCGGAGCGAGTTCGGAGAGCGGCGTGGAGCGAGGACAAAAACAGAAGCTGGTCGAGACGCTGCAGCACGATCTCGCCGACACGACCTGCGTCGTTGTGACCCATCAGTCGGGCATGACCGTTGCCGAGGCGACGCAGTTGCGGCGCCAGATGCGCGCCGTCGGGGCGCGCTTTCGGGTGACCAAAAACCGGCTGGCGAAGCGCGCGCTCGACGGCACGCCGTTTGCGGGATTGACGCCGCTGTTCACCGGACCGACCGCGATCGCCTTTTCGCGCGACCCGGTGGCGGCGGCCAAGGTCGCGGTCGAATACGCCAACCGCAACGACAAGCTGACGATCATCGGCGGCGGGCTTGCCGGCGAGGTCATGGACGCGGCCGGGGTCAAAGAGCTGGCGAGCCTGCCGTCGCTCGACGCACTGCGCGCCAGGCTGGTCGGGCTGTTGGTGGCGCCGGCGACGCGGATCGCCGGTGTGCTGCAGGCTCCCGCGGCTCAGCTCGCCCGGGTGTTGGCGGCGTACGCCGAAGCAGCGGGCGCCGAAGCAGCGGGCGCCGAAGCGGCGGGCGGTGCGGAATAGCTGCTGTGGGTGCTCAACTTTGGTCTTGGAGCTAGGAGTAGAAGATGCCGGATTTGGCGAGTTTGGTCGATCAACTGTCGGCCTTGAGCGTGATCGAAGCTTCGCAGCTGTCGAAAATGCTCGAAGAAAAATGGGGCGTTTCGGCGGCTGCGCCGGTCGCGGTGGCGGCGGCCGCCGCGGCGGCGCCGGCGGAAGCGGCGGTCGAACAGACCGAATTCGACGTCATCCTGGCCGCGATCGGCGAGAAGAAAATAAATGTAATCAAAGAGGTAAGGGCGATCACTAGCCTCGGCTTGAAGGAGGCCAAGGATCTCGTCGAGGCCGCGCCGAAGCTGGTCAAAGAAGGGGTGAACAAGGAGGAGGCAGAAAAAATCAAAAAGCAGCTTGAAGATGCGGGTGCGACTGTCGAGATAAAGTAGGTCTGTCACGAACTTTGTTCGAACGGCGGCCGGCGCCCAAACGACCCTGGCCGCCGCGCCCGAAAGCAAGACCTGCAAACCGGGGCGCGATCCGTCGCGCACGCCGGGTTTCGGCGTCTGACTTTGGCGTCTATCGGGAGGAACGCGGGACCGCTCAGCCGGATGGCCGGCCTGGCGACAGTTGCCAGGACGGGCAATCGGCTGGCGCCGTTTGCCGCGCCGCGGCCGTGTTTGCGGCCGCTGCGAACGGAGTTCGTCCGTCAAACCGAGATCGGGTCCGCCTCGGCGGCCCGTAGCGAGGAGCATAATGGCTATATCCTTTACGGGTAAGAAACGCATCCGCAAAAGCTTCGGACGCGTCCCCGAGGTCGCGCCGATGCCGAACCTGATCGAGGTCCAGAAGAGTTCGTACGATCATTTTCTGCAAATGGGCACAATGCCCGAACAGCGGGCCAATGTCGGCTTGCAGGAAGTGCTGAGATCGGTGTTCCCGATCCGCGACTTTTCGGAGCGTGCACAGCTCGAATTCGTGCGCTACGAGCTGGAAACGCAGAAATACGAGGTCGATGAGTGCCAGCAGCGCGGCATCACCTTTGCCGCGCCGTTGAAGGTCACGCTGCGCCTGGTCGTGTGGGATGTCGATGAGGACACCGGCGCGCGCTCGATCCGCGACATCAAGGAGCAGGACGTCTACATGGGCGACATGCCGCTGATGACAAAGAACGGCACGTTCATCATCAACGGCACCGAGCGGGTGATTGTTTCGCAGATGCACCGCAGCCCGGGCGTGTTCTTCGACCATGACAAGGGCAAGACCCATTCTTCGGGCAAATACCTGTTCGCCGCGCGGGTCATTCCGTATCGCGGCTCATGGCTCGATTTCGAGTTCGACGCCAAGGACCACGTCTACGTGCGCATCGACCGGCGCCGCAAATTGCCGGCGACAACCCTCCTGATGGCGCTCGACGACGCTGCCACCGAGGAGCTTCGCGCGCAGCGCTGGGCCGACGCCAAGCCGCTGCAGCCCGGAGAGGCCGCCGGCATGGCGAAGGAAGAGATTCTTTCGTGGTTCTACCGGACGATCGTCTTTCGCCACGGCCCGCAAGGCTGGATGGCCCAGTTCAACCCCGATCACTTCAAGGGCAAGCTGACCAACGATCTGCGCGATGCGCGCAGCGGCGAGGTCGTGCTTCCGGCGGGCGAGCGGATGACGCCGCGCGCGGCGCGGCGGCTGCGCGACGCCGGGCTCGAGGACATTCTCGTCCGCGACGAGGAGCTGATCGGCCGCTATTACGCCGCCGACCTGATCAACGAACAAACCGGCGAGGTTTATTTCGAAGCCGGCGATGAGATCACCGCCGCGGCGTTGGCGCAGGTGGTCGAGATCGGGATTGCCGAATTGCCGGTGCTCGACATAGACCACGTCACCGTCGGCCCCTACATCCGCAGCACGCTCGCGATCGACAAAAACGCCACCCGCGAGGACGCGCTGATCGATATTTACCGGGTCATGCGCCCGGGCGAGCCGCCGACCCTGGAAACCGCCGAGACGCTGTTCAACAGCCTGTTTTTCGACTCCGAGCGCTACGACCTTTCGGCGGTCGGCCGGGTCAAGATGAACTCGCGGCTCGGTCTCGAAACCGACGACACCGTGCGCACGCTGCGCAAGGCCGACATCCTGGCGATCCTCAAGGTGCTGGTCGAGCTGAAGGACGGCCGCGGCGAGATCGACGACATCGACCATCTCGGCAATCGCCGGGTGCGCTCGGTCGGCGAGCTGATGGAAAATCAGTACCGCATCGGCCTGTTGCGCATGGAGCGGGCGATCCGCGAGCGGATGAGTTCGGTCGAGATCGACACGGTGATGCCGCACGATTTGATCAACGCCAAGCCGGCGGCGGCGGCGGTGCGCGAGTTTTTCGGCTCCTCGCAGCTGTCGCAGTTCATGGACCAGACCAACCCGCTCTCGGAAATCACCCACAAGCGGCGGCTGTCGGCGCTGGGCCCAGGCGGGCTGACGCGCGAGCGCGCGGGGTTTGAGGTGCGCGACGTGCACCCGACCCACTACGGCCGGATCTGCCCGATCGAAACCCCCGAAGGCCCGAATATCGGTCTGATCAACAGCCTCGCGACCTATGCCCGGGTCAACCAGTACGGCTTTATCGAAAGCCCCTACCGCCGGGTGGCCGACGGCCGCGTCACCGACGAGGTGATCTACCTGTCGGCGATGGACGAGGGCCGCTATGCGATTGCCCAGGCCAATGTCGAGACCGACGGCGAGGGCCAGGTCGTCGCCGATCTGACCAATTGCCGCAAAGGCGGCGACTTTGTGATGACGCGGCCGCAGGACATCGACCTGATCGACGTGTCGTCGAAGCAGCTCGTGTCGGTGGCGGCGGCGCTGATCCCGTTTCTCGAAAACGATGACGCCAACCGCGCGTTGATGGGCTCCAACATGCAGCGCCAGGCGGTGCCGCTGATCCGCGCCGAGGCGCCGCTTGTCGGCACCGGCATGGAAGAGACGGTCGCGCGCGATTCCGGGGTCACGATCATCGCCCGGCGCTCCGGGGCCGTCGACCAGGTCGACGCGACCCGCGTCGTCGTCCGCGCCACCGCCGAGACCTCGTCCGCCGCCTCTGGCGTCGACATCTACAATTTGTTGAAGTTCCAGCGGTCGAACCAAAACACCTGCATCACCCAGCGGCCGCTGGTCAAAGTCGGCGACCAGGTCAATGCCGGCGACATCATCGCCGACGGCCCGTCGACCGAGCTTGGCGAGCTGGCGCTGGGGCGTAACGTCTTGTGCGCGTTTATGCCGTGGAACGGGTACAATTTCGAGGATTCGATCCTGATTTCCGAGCGGATCGTGTCCGACGACGTCTTCACCTCGATCCATATCGAAGAGTTCGAGGTGATGGCGCGCGACACCAAGCTCGGTCAGGAGGAGATCACCCGCGACATCCCGAATGTCGGCGAGGAAGCGCTGAAAAACCTCGACGAGGCCGGCATCGTCTATATCGGCGCCGAGGTCAAGCCGGGCGACATCCTGGTTGGCAAGGTCACCCCCAAGGGCGAGTCGCCGATGACGCCCGAGGAGAAGCTGTTACGCGCGATCTTTGGCGAAAAGGCCTCGGATGTGCGCGACACCTCGCTGCGGCTGCCGCCCGGCGTGTCGGGCACGATCGTCGAGGTGCGCGTCTTCTCGCGCCGCGGCGTCGACAAGGACGAGCGCGCCTTGGCGATCGAACGCGCCGAGATCGAGCGGCTGGCCAAGGACCGCGACGACGAGCGCGCCATCCTGGAACGCAGTTTTGCCGCCCGGCTCAAGGAATTGCTGCTCGGCGAGACGGCGGTCGGCGGGCCGCGCGGGATGAAATCGGGGATCGAGATCACCGAGGCGGTGCTGGCCGAATACCCGCCGTCGCTGTGGAAGCAGATCTCGCTGCGCGACGACGCCCGCATGGCCGATGTCGAAGCGTTGAAGAAGCAGATGGACGACGCGGTCGCCGAGCTGGTCGCGCGCTTTGAAAACAAGGTCGAAAAGCTGCAGCGCGGCGACGAGTTGCCGCCCGGCGTGATGAAGATGGTCAAGGTCTTTGTCGCGGTCAAACGCAAGCTTCAGCCCGGCGACAAGATGGCCGGGCGGCACGGCAACAAGGGCGTGATCTCGCGCATCGTCCCGTGCGAGGACATGCCGTACCTCGAGGACGGCACGCCGATCGACATCGTGCTGAACCCGCTCGGGGTGCCGAGCCGGATGAATGTCGGGCAGATCCTCGAAACTCATCTCGGCTGGGCCTCGGCCGGGCTCGGCCGGCGGATCGGCGAGATCTTAGCCAAGGTCCGGCGCGGCCTCGGCGATGCCGACCTGCGCCGCATCCTCGGCGAACTCTACCAAGGGCCCGAAGGTGCCGAGATCGCCCGCTTGGCACCCGACGAGCTGGTCGAGCTCGCCGGCAATCTCGAACACGGCGTGCCGATGGCGAGCCCGGTGTTCGACGGCGCCAGCGAAGCCGACATCGTGGCAATGCTGGAACGGGC
>Ga0210390_10001163_pt1 | contig 25992 bp, 54 predicted proteins | sample IncBWH11OmetaG_FD_161050 | JGI IMG/M metagenome (GOLD analysis project Ga0210390, IMG submission 161050) | Forest soil microbial communities from Barre Woods Harvard Forest LTER site, Petersham, Massachusetts, United States - Inc-BW-H-11-O ... | reverse complement strand
CTGCCATCACCTTGCTGCCCACTTCGGTACGAAGACGCTGGCCGAGTACACCACTCTTGAAGGTAATGACTTCCTGCGTGAGCGAGCCGAGGCCGGGTTGTCGAAGAACACCGTCGCGCACATCAAGAATCTGGCCACTGCGATCTTCGCCCGCGCCGTTGTCGAGTATAAGGTCACCGGGCTCACCGTGAACCCATGGGCGACCACTGAGATGCCTGACAAGAATTGCTTTGCCAAGATCAAAGAGACTCCGCACTACACGCTGCGCGAGACTGAAACGATCATTGGCGCTTTGGTTGACCATAGCGATCTGCAATTCGTGCTGGCGCTCTCCTGCTACCTCGGGCTGCGTCCTAACGAGACGGCTGCACTGCGCTGGGAAGACTTCGCCGATGGCAACGTTGAGATTCGCCGGGGCTTTGTGCGTGGCGTCCTGAACGACGATCCAAAGACGTTTGCTTCTATTCGCACACTGCCTGTCATCAAGCAGGTTAGCATCCATGCAGATCGGTGGCACCAGCAGTGTGGCCGTCCAACCTCCGGCTTCGTGTTCAAGATGTCTAACGGTGAGCCGATAAACGTACGGCAAGCGTGTGCACGGGTCATCGTGCCGCACGTCAACGGTGGCACATGCCATGAGTGCAAGACGAAACAGCTTCCCTCGGGCGTGGAATGGAAGGGGCTCTATGCTGGCCGTCGCGGGACAGCGACAACGTTGACCGAGTTGGGCATTGCGCCTGCGGTTGTTCAAGGTCTTCTGGGTCATGCGAAGTTGTCCACCACATTCGCGCACTACACCAAGCCTGCGCAGCAAAAGGTTCTGGTCGCGGGCATGAAGGACGCGGAACAGAAGCTGGAACTGGACGCGCAACAGGCTAACGCATAACACCGGGCACAAGAATAGAGCCCTCGTCCGAAAATGGGCGAGGGCTTTATGCTGTTTGCTGTTCGAGTTGTGTCATCCACGATTCCAGCGCTGACTTGCGGAACCGCAACTGCTTTGCGAATCGTACGACGGGGATCGGAACCGCCGACCTTACTTGACCCCTGTGCCGAGTTAAATCGTAAAGCTGACTGATGGTGATGCGGAGAAACTTCGCCGCTTCGTTCACAGTCATGACTTCTGGTGTTGCCTTCTTTTCAATTGACATCGTGGTCTCCCGCAACCTACGGGAGTTGCACCCGAGTCAATCCTGTTACAAAGTCCTATTGTACCATGACAGCCTGCTCGATTTCTAGCCCTTTCTACGGCTCACAGGTTGCTCTTCGTTGCTCACAATTACGACATCCACATCGCCGGAGCGCATCGCACGAACCGAGTAGTCCATTTTGAGGCGCTTCACCAGCTTCCTGACGTTCCTTTTGAAGCTGGCTCTGAGGTTCTTGTTCTTCGGGTCCGGCTTCAGTTCCACGACCACGGCTTCTGCCCGCTTCAATCCATCGGACAACTTTGTTTTCAACTCAACCCATTCATCCATCCCGGTGATGCTACTCTTCCGGGCTTGGCGATATTTCTGGTTCGCGGTTTCCAAATCCATCACCTTGATCGGTGACATGGGGACGGCCTCCTGTAATGCCCGCCATGGTGTCACACTGCCATCGATGGTGTCAAGTTCCTACCGCGACGGCGTTAACCCTTCCGGCTTCATGTCCGGCATACCGATTCGCTTGTCGATTTCCCGTGTGACAGGTCCGGTGGCTTCCTGCATGGTTGGCTTGAATGCTGCACGGGCTTCGTCCACAGTTTGCAATTGCCCTACGGCGAACACCTCACTACGCTCGCGGATGGCCGGACGTTCGATGACCATGGCTTTCTGTGGCGGCAGGACTTCACGAGGTGCCCGCATCGTCTCGCAAATCTCAGTCCACTCAGCCATCAACCCTGCATCACGACCGATGCGTTGCGCCTTGGCGTTCCGCTCATCGATGGGCAGGTTCCAGAAAACCTCTTTGAAGAAGAACCCGCTCCAACCTTCTCGCGGTTCACGCTGTACACATACGCGGACCACAGGCTTCGGCGCTGGCTTAGGTGCTGGCGCTCGCGGTGCCGCGATCACGGGCTTTGGTGGATCGATCTTCACTGGCGCTGGCGGTACGGCGGGAGCTACCACTTTTTTGAGACCGTGCGCGATCCTGCGATCATCCCAAGCATCCCACGGGCAGCCACGAACGCAATTGAGACCGCAGTCTTTGTGATGTTCAGGCTCGATGTCGAGCGTCGGATCATACTCAACAACCTTCTTCTTGCCTTTGTGTCGGTCGATTGTGTTACGGCGGGCGTTGGCTCGCTCACCGATTCCTGCAATGCACTTCGCAGCGTTGGCACGTCTGTCGTACCACTTATCTCGCGCTTCGTCGGTAGTCGCAGCCTTGTAAGCCGCATCAGCCTCATCGAAGAGTCGTGTCCATTTCTTCAAAGCCTTCTCGTCAGCACCGTTCATTCTCGGCATCAGTTGCTCCTTTTTAACTTCACGACTGTCTCTTTGCCTTCGCGCATGTCTCGGCGAACGCCGATACGGACCCAGCCATTGCGCTCGTACTGCTTGGCTTCATCGGCGGAAACTTCGATCACTTGTTCGATCAGTCGATCATGCGACATTCGGGTACGCTTCCACATTGAACGGAACGATGCTGCCGCAGACCGGGCAGGGCTTCTCGATGTCAGCCACTGGTCGGTGGTGGTTCTTGCTGCACCGTGTATGCGATTCGCAATACGCTTTCAACCGGGCTGCATCATTGGCCACATCTGCGCGATCCTCGAAGCCTGCGACACTCTCATAGAGTCTTTTCGTTTGCTCATCTGTAATGATTGATTCTTGCCTCCCCGAACTTCTCCAACCAGCCGGGGACTTCTTCCATTCCGGCTGCCATGTCCTCGTCAATTTGTTTGTTGCGCTCCTGCAAGGCAGCATGTGCTTTCGCCTCGCGGGCGCATTCGTCGCAGACCACGAGACCCGAGAGGATCGTGTCTGAAGTTGCGAAACTTCTGTGACCGTTCTTGCATTTAATCCACCAAGCATCGGGATGGTCGTAGTTGTCGAAGGGCTCGGCAACGAACATGCCAGCGCCAAACGCATAGCCCACGTCGATCATGATGTTTTCTCCGGCGCTGGGCGCTCATACTTCCGTTTGGTGCGGTCTACCCATCTCTGCATGTGCTCGATACGCTTCGGCTGGGGGTGCTCTGCCGCGTAACCCTTCTCTTCACTGACGGCGTCACGCAACTTGAAGATTGCGTCAATGAAAGCCTGCGGCTCAACCAACAGTTGTCCCCTACGGAACTTATCCATCAACTCGCCTAAGTTGCCATCACGGCCAAAAAAGAATGCAGCCTTGTCGCCTCTGAGTTCTGTGCGGAGAAGTTCATATCCGGCGTAGAGCGCAAAGCCTGCCCTGTACACATTGGTGATGTCCCATTCCCTGCCATCCGGTATTCGCGGAGTTGCGCGAACAATTACACCCTCCTCTGTGTTCGACTTGGCCTGCACCTCTTCCAAGAATGTGTCATACATCAAGAGCAAATCTTTGGCGGATGCTGCTTGGTCTCCGCGCTCGTACGCTTCGATGGCTTCACCGATATCGCCGGGGTCTGAGAATAAAAATTGCATCCCGGTTGGGTCTTTGGCAACTCGGAACTGGTACCTCATGTAGCTGAGTACCGCTGCTAGCCGAACATCTGTCACAATCGTTTGCTTGTTCACTTGCTCCCCAGTTCCGTACCACGAAACGCCTCGCGCAGAAGGCGCTGCTTGCGTTGCAACCGCTTCATGCTTGCGGCCATCATCTCTCGGAACAGACAACCGCATGAGAGCGTGTGGCCGCGTCGTAAATCTCGCCCGTTCACCACGAGCGTGTTCCCACATGCGCATGTCACATTCCAGTGGGCTCCACCGAACCTGTTGCAATGCGCGAACTCACCTACGGTCAGGCGTCCAATCTTCTGCCCTTCCATGTCGATCATGGGCGGCATGATCTACCTCAGACCGTGGTTGGTGAAGTACACATTCGTCCAGCGATTTGTCTCGGCTCGATCTTCATCGGACAGTGCCTGCCATGACTCCCAAGTCTGAAAACTTTCGTGCGCTTCAACACGAAGGTCGCCAATTCGCTGTGCGCCCACGAGGTGCGCCAGTGCCGTAAGGAATCGTTCACGCTGATCCCACATTGCGCCCTTCACGGCGCGATTTGCTTCGGCGCGGGCTGCAATCATCGGCGCTTGCTTCGCCTGTGCTGCTTGCGCATTGCGGACTGCGTATTCGTGTTCGACGACGATGCGATCCTGCGCTGACGTACGGTCGCGTTCAGGGATAAGTAAAACTTGTTCGTATGTCTGCTTGGCCGCAGTCGGAACGACGTACGTGCAATGCTGACAGCCAATCAGGCGCGAATTAGGATTTCGCACGGCTTGATCGGCGTTCGTCACGGAAATTCCCGAATGAGGTCCACCGCATTGACTGCACGTTGCCGTTAACGTGGTTTTGCCGCCACGGGTTTCATACGAGACGAACGTCCCGCCCAGAAATGATTGCCCAACTAATTGGCGGGCGCATGATTCGTTGATGATGTTAGTTCGCATTTGTTTCCTCCTGTACTTGCATGACTGGCAAAGAATGTGGCAGGCGTATCGCCTTGCGATCTTTCCAGTCTTTGAACTGCTCTGCCGTTTCGACGCCTCGTGCCTTCAGTTCGCCGGCCTTGCTGCACTCTGTGCATCGAGGTGTTATCTCGGCAGCAAGGTCACTGTGTCGGGCGAGTTGCTTGTGTCCGCATGGCAACTTCACTGACCAATATGTGACGCCCTCTTTCTTCACGAGGTGGCGGACTTCAACTCCGTCCTTCGTGACCATGTCGTCGTAGATTTGAATCATGGCGTCACAATCCCTTGACTGGTTGCATCGCTCTCGGGTTCCGCGACAGCTTGAAGATTTGCAGATACTCGTCCGATGTGGCCGCGTTGAGCATTCGCTTGCTGTAGCGTTTTCCTTCGTACACGACTGGCGTCTTGCCATCATCGTGGAACGCAACCGGGTTCCCGTCCGAAGCTGGCGCATTGTCAGCGTGCTTCGGATGTTCGTTGGCTTCGAAATCGCGTGGTGGCCGAGTGGCTTGTGGGTTCGCACGCTTCAGACCCATCACGAGTTCATAGCCTCGGCTGGTCAACTGCTCCAACATTTGCGTGGAGTAGCGAATCGTGCGTCCGTCTTTCACATAGGTGACTGGTCTGCCGTCATCATGGAGCGCGACCGGATTGCCATCACTGGCGGGCTTGCTGCGTTCCTGCGCATCCGTCTCTGCTTGAAGTTCAGCTTCGGACTTGACGGGCGCAGGGATGAGACCGATGTTCTGCAACAGTGCGAAGCACGCCGCGTAAGAGCCGGACAGTGTCATGTTCACGAGGTTAGTGACCATGAAGTCGCACAATAGATCGACGATCTGCGACTGAACTTTGAATCGCGCAGACTTCCTATCTTCTGAACGGTATGCCGCGAACACGGGTGAATTGGCAAACTCTTGCAGAGCCGCAATTCTGTAGTTCTCATTCGCGCCTGCTGGGTCGCCATCTCTTTCGACACCATTGAAGAAAGGACACTGACCTTCGAGACCGCCATCGACCCATGCCTGATGCAGGCCGATCCTGTTGCGCACAGCATTCGCAAAATATTGCTGGATGTCGTAACGCTTCAGACTCTCCGCAACTTTGGCGTGGATTTCGCGTTCTTCCTCGGAAGTCATCGGTGTGACTTCCTGAAACTGGGTAGCGAACTGCGCACGCTCGGCGGCCGTCAGGCGTGCGCGGGCATCTGTTGGTTTGTACTGCTTGCTGGCTCTCTTCAAATGCGCTGCCATCGAACCCGCTCCGCCGTACGCGGGAAGGTCTTTCTCATCCGCCACGTACGCATCGACCTGTTCTTGCGTCACGGGCTGTTTATTCAGCGAATCTCTAACTCCACTCATAACTACTCCTCTCTTCGATCACCAAATCCTTCAGCGCTTCCATCATCGTGACCGCGCCATCGTTGGCATCGGCTGCCATGCGCTTCAGTTGCGCAAGACTTCGTTGCCGATCAACGGTGTTCGCTGATGTGGTTGTCGCCATGACTGCGTGATTGCGCACGGCACCATCTTCGACGTACGGCAGCGTGATGCGCGGTTGCATCGAGGTGAAAACATCACCCTTCGGAACGTAGAGGTGCGTGTTGTCCGCCTCGGTCGCGTAGTGCTCTGGTATCGGCACTGGCGTAGCGAATGGTGCGTTCGGATCGTTTGCGTGATTTGCCATCGTTTACCTTCAAAAGTGCTGGTCCCAAAGACTGGAAGACTTCAGGAACGGACCAGCGTTACCCGGAGGGACGGGCGTTCTTTGCTCTCGGCAGAATGCCTGCCGAAGACTTAATCTGCTATCGTCGTGCCCGCTTCGTACGTATCCTCGTTTTCTTCATTGAAGTCGATGTCCCGCAATTGCTCCATCAACTCCTCGATCTTGGTGGCCGCGTCATCCTGATCGGCGTCGATGGCCGCATCATGCACGTCCTGCAATTTGTCCAGCGCTGCATCAAGTTGCTTCGTTAGAGTCGCCATCTACCACCGGACCTTCCGTTTTTCTGCCTCGACTTCCTTGTCGAGTCGCGCCAGTTCCGCCTTGCGTTCAATTTCATCGGCGGGCAATTTGAACGTTTCGGCTTTCACCTCGGCTGCACGTTGTTCGCGTTCGTTGGTCTGGCGTACGGCATCAGCATCCATGCCATGGCCGATAAATACTTCTTTCTTCCGGTCGGCTTCGTGCAGTTGCTGAAGCAATAACATCAAAGCGATGGTCAGCTTCTGAGTCACCAGCGGAAGTTTCGTGTTGATGTAATCGACTTCATTAGGATCGACAGGGATTTCAATCAGCATGGTTATCCTCCGTACTCCGAAGACCCAGTCGGCGTGAAGAGACTCGGGTCTGCTCCTGCCGCGATTTTTGCGGCTGCGTCACCGTCGTACGTGTAGCTGCGTACGATTCCGTCCTTGCACGAAAAGCGGACCAGCAGTTCGCCACCCGGAATTGGAATCATTGAAACGATGTTCGCTACACTCATCAGTCTTTTCTCCGCGTGGTGTTCGTGTTTGCATATGGTGCCGGACCAAAGTTGCGCCGTGGGGTTGGCGGTGGCACTGGCACCTGTTCATCCACGGGTGGCGGTGGGATCACAAATCGTTGTGCGGTCGCCCGGTCTCGCACATTCAAAGTTTCGGCTGCGTTTTCCGCAACCTTCTCTCGATAGCGCTTCGAGTTGTATCCGCCTACTGGCGGACAAGCCGGGATAGTCTCAATGTCGTTGCTCATCTGTCTCCTCGTCCGACTTGGCTCCCGTGTCCGCTAGAACCTTGGGGCTTGCGCCATACCAGTTGGGCGCTTCACTGGAGCCGTCTCGGGCTCAGGGTTGGGCTCGCTTCGCTGGTTGGTGGCGGTGCCTGTGGCCGCATCAGTTACGTTTGCCTTCCCGTCTACTAATGGCTTACCCCACACTTCCCTTCGTAGGCCGGGTGGTGTCCGTTGGCCGGGGTGAACCATCCATGACGGTTCAGGACGGCTTCGGTGCTGGGATCGTTCCAATGTCCTTGCAGATCGGCGCGGTACTCGTCCCGATTCTTGAGGAGATACGACCATCCACAGCCATCGTTTTCCAACCGGACTGTAGTGCTATGATCGAAGAGTGCGTCGGCATCGTCGGTTGTGTCGGCTGTGGTGTTCGCATGGCCGTCCATGTCCGGACTCTTCGTACTACGGGCTGGCCGTTCATGCACAACTCCATCGGGATGATTCTCTGGCCGGGTTTCGACAGCCAACTCCGGCTCCGTCATGGTGGATACGTCGCGCTCGTTGAAGTTGGTGAACTCGACAGCGTCACGATCCATAGTCGCAGCCAAGCCGCGCTCGGCTGCCTTCACCCATTCAGTTTGGAGATGCGTCAGTTGCTCAGACGTGAGGGTATCGTCCTGTGCACGTAAGAACTTCGCACCGAACTTCAGAATGAATTTCAACGAGCCATCGAACGAGTGCTCGCGCATCTGCCGCTCGGCTTCGTGTTCTTTCTCAGTGTCAGTCGCGGGCGCATACGGATCACGCACGGGCACAATGGTCTCCGGTGACCACATTAAAAAGTTGTTGCCCGTTGATGTGACATCTGACCATTCGTATCCGATGTCACGATGCACAAGGTCTGCGTAGAGTTTGTGCAGATGAATCTCTGTCTCGGCACGTTTGCCAGCAACCTGCTTTGTGAGACGCTTCACCAAGCGACCATGGCGTACGTGGAACGGCCAGTAGGCACGCAGCCAATGGATGACGTGTTTGCGATTGTCGTTCGAACCAAGGCACACCGGGACCACCACGAGGTGACCATCCAAGTGGAAGTATGCGAACTCACCGCAGATCGTTGTTACCGGGAACGATTTCATTTCGCGTCCCCATCAGGGCGGATCACACCGAAACGTTCAGACTCGACGTATTTTGCAAGCGAGACCTTGCGCGGCGTCTTCGTGGCTTTCCGCTTTTCGCGTGTACGTGCATATTCTTTCGCCACGCGATCACAATCGGCATCGATGCGAGCCTGAAGGTCGCGGTACTCGGCGTCGTTCATGACTCCAGTCCTTCCCGCAGTGCCTGCTGATGTTCCGGGTAGTGGTTCCAGATCAAAATTTTGTCGGCGGTGCTGAGACGTTCGTAGAAACCCACCATGTTGGCCTTGTCGCTTTTCAAAAAGTCGAACTTCTCGAAGAGTTGCCGAGGCGACAGTCCGGTACCCGGCGCGGAACTTATCGTGGTGGGGGAACCATTGGTGTTATGTGTGCCCGGTGCTGGATCAGGCGCGCCCGTTGAAGAACCAAAAGAAACATTCTCGGGCGCAGTGCTCAAAGGATTTACTCCTAAGGCTTCTCTCCCTAAGGCTTTATCCCTAAGCACGACAACCTTGTCACCTCTGGGAGGGGTAGTTGTCACCTCTGGAGGCTGAGTTGTCACCTCTGAACGCTGAGTTGTCACCTCTACCGATGTTTCAGGGGTGACAACGTTGTCATGTCTAGGGGTGACAACCTTGTCGTGTCTGGAATGGGAGAAGTACGGCTTCCCGGCCTTCTTATCTTCAAGAATCCTTGTGTACTTGTAGATGACGTATACGGTGCTGAGATGGGCTCCGCGATTCTTGCGCTCGATAATGCCGTGCGCCTGTAGCTTCTCCAAAATGCGCTGTACGCTGCGCTCGGCGCAGTGGCAGATAGCGGCGAGTTGTTTGATGGGTGGCGCAACGGTGACTTCAGTGGCGTCCAGCCGCATATTTTTCGCGGAGTTCAGCAGCGCCTGAATGATTCCGGCGTACGCGATGTTGGGAGATGGTCCCGTCTTGTTTGTTGCGGGCACCTTCAACTTCAGTCCAGCGGGCTCGTTCTCTTTTGGCTCCACTGGGAAGTCCATCCCCGTCATGAACGCTCGAACAGCCTGCGCCATGGGAGGCAGCTTACCCGGCTTCAACGGGCACCAGCTTCATCTGCTTGGAGTGCGAGAGCTACAGCGGTCAGATCGGGTGCGGATAGATTCTTGGTTGCGCGACGTTCTGCTGCGACGGTTGCATCGGATGTTGGGAGTTTTCTAATTGCGCGAAGGATGCGCAACGCTTCAGTTGCTTGCGGTGACAGTGTACTCGTTGCCATGGTGCTCCTTTCAAGATACTGCGGTGCTGCATGCTTGCTGGTCATGTGCTCGGATGTTCGTGAGCACGATTCTGGAGATGCGCCTACGAGGCTCCTCAACCACGTAGGCGGATTCCAGTTTGCAGTCGGTGTCGCTTGCCAGCGTGTCCGCCTGTCTTAGGATTCTTTGTCAGGGAAACTAGCCGTTACCGGGTAGAAGACCTGTCTTCTGGACTCACCGTGATTACGCCTTTGCGCGGCAGCAAGTCACTTCAGGATTTGACAGATGGGTCTCTGCCCATCAGGTACGAAGACCATGTTACCAAAGTTCGGCACTGATGTCAAGCTGCTTCTTAACACCATGCTCGCGGTGTGATACGTCGTTCGTACTCAAGTACGCGGCGTGTTCGAGTGTCCGTCCACACCAGTCAATAGCACTCCGCGTGTTTGAGTACGCAGCGTTTTAAGGCTCTCCAGCGATCTGTGGCGAGTTCATGGCTCTGGACTGCCTCCATTGGTACAAAGTCGTCTCCTGCGCAGCGCCATGCTCAAATCCGGGTACTGTGGTAACCGGGTGCATGTGACTACGACCACCATGAACCAGTTACTGCACGGGTAGGAGCAGCATGCGGGAGGTGACCACCCTGTGCGCCGGGATGCGCGCGCTGGAGCCGGGGTACTCTTTTGAAATCGTACGTAAGTGTATCAAACCACGGTGTTTGGCTAGGCCGTGCGGCAGGGCATAGGGTAACCCACGGAGACCCCTCGGCGACGGGGTCATCACCACCCTCGGTCAGACACCCTATTATTCAATGACTTACACGCTGCCCTGCGCCTCGGTGGGGAGAACAGTAAGCGAATTGGTCTGAGGCCGGGCGGAATAGTATCGCGGCCTGTCCAGCGCTGGTTACCCTAAATGTAAAACCGCGTCGGGATAGCTCCGGAATAGGGAACATGCTGGCGCAGATGCTTGCACGCCACGAGCCCGTGTTGATAACACACAACTTCTTGATTCCATTCCCGGTCAGTCTGACGGGGACTTCCCACTTTCCAAGGTCGTCGTGGTTACTATGTGGTACTAAAGTCACAAAGTGTATCCTTTTGACCACAGGCTAGCAGAGCGTAGCCCATGGGTGGATACACGTGCCTTCGCCTTGCGTACGTCGTGCGGTGGATACACTCAACATTCCGGTTCGCTCTGCATTCGCGTTCACCCCCCTTGCTCGTGCTAGTGCACTCATCCCATGGTGGCAGATTTCGGCTGGCGTCCGCCGTACGTTGGCTGCACTGGTCCGGCGCTGGCGTGATACAGGTGGCGCTGGCCATGGCGCTGGGATCGTGGCTCTGTGCTCCTGCATTCGCTGCGCTCACCTTATGCTGGCCGCGAATCGGCCTGCGCTGGGCTCTGGACTTGGACATCTAGACGACTGGCGCACGGGTGGCGCTGGCTGCCACTGGCGAGCACGATGGCCATTATTAGAGCAGATTGGCGAGATTCTTGTTACCACGTCTACAAGATCCTGATCCTATGGCGTGCGTGGATGGCATGGTAATCACACGAACGTGCCATTGCTAGCGTTCACGCGTGCCACTATTATGGCATCACGTTGCACAGTTCTAGCCTCTAAAACCTGACCGAAGATGATAGGAATGGCGGACCGGAAGCGACGATAGGCCGAGTGACACGTGGCCACCTCTGGCGAAACGGAACGCAAGTCCAGAATCAAGGTTGTAGAGGGTGGGCACAAGGACGACGAGTTCCCAGAGCGCAGCCACCAAAAGCCAGTCATTAGCGAGGCCATGTCGTAGCGGCCAAGTCGAACCTCTGGACGGCAGCATCGGGATAGCGGACCACAACTGATCCGCAGTAATGACAGTGGCAAGCACTGGGCGTACGCCATGCAACGTGGCGCACATCAAAGAAGGCAACCAAACATTTATTCAGCGCTCAACAAAGCGAATCGGACGCGAGCGACACATGCGTGCAAACGTAAAGATGAACCGTCCGCGAGAAACCTACTGAGCGCTGGCTTAAGTCTTTGGAGGACACAATGAAAGTACGCGCAGGGCAGGTGCTGATCTATCATCCGAATCTTCTTGACCGCATCGATGGCCGCACGGCACTGAAGTCTGGTGACACCGTCCGCGTCGTGAATCTACCGGGCTGCCCCAGAGCCAACACAATGGGACACTGCCACGTGGAAGACGTGAACACGGGCGCATTCATCGGACTCGTGCACACGAACAGCTTGCACACCCGAGCAGAGTACATAGAGTACCTGCGCAGCAAGATTGCGCAGTACGAAACAGCGCAGCAAGCGTAGTTCACGGCAACCAACTCCCCTCATTTCATCTGGAGGACATCGCAATGTATCACCCTACGCGCATCAAGTCATCCCGCAATGCAGACGGCAGCCTGAAGACGCTGGACCAACTACTCCGCAGCACTTTGAAGTTGCGCGAGTACGGCCAGTATCTGGCTTCGCAGCAGAGCAAATAGCACGCGCCTTAATCCATTCCCCGCGACACATCGGCAGCACTCAACACAATTTGGAGGACACGACCATGAGCTATGGACAGTATTCGAGCGACCGACACGAACGGTGCAACCCACTCGCGGACAAGCCGAAGAGCACGAAGCGCCAGAAGTACGTATATAAGAGCGATGAGATTCCCCACCTCTGGGCGCACAAAACGCAAGACAGCGCACGCAATGCGCAGGGTAACTTTTATTTCGATGGTGACACCATCTACTCGTATGGTTCGCACTACCCATTAGCAAAGCACGTCACCATCAACGGGCAGGCCGCGATCCTCATCAACGTGTCCACGCGCAATCGTGGCGGCAGCGTCACGACAAATTCACAGCGCAGCAGCGTACGCCGTGCAATTCCTGACAGCGTCACAGTGTTCGATGTGGACTCGCTGCACACATACACGATTGACCATGCGCAGAACATCAGCGCATATCAGTACGAAGCTAAACAGCAACTGAGCAAGGCACGCAACGGGCGCAAGTATGCGGGCTCTGCACTGGCGGCAGCATTCGAGCAGCACTCCATCGCCACCAAATATGCGGCCTTCTTCGGGCTGGACGCGCCGGACTTCTCGTTCTTGCCTTCTGGGCTGGAATTGGAAGCGCTCAACATTCAAATTGCGGAACGTCGCGAGCGTGCACGTATCGCAGACGCAGACCGCGACCGCAAAGAAGAGGCGCGACGATTAGAACGGCAGCGCATCGCCGCTCTTGAACTGCCGGAGAAGATTGCCGCATGGCGCAATGGATTACCCGTTGACTCGTGGACTCTGCGCACCATTCCCACGATGCTGCGAATCGATGGCGAGCAAGTTGTCACATCCCTCGGGGCTCGCGTCCCTGTTGACCATGCGAAGCGTGCACTCAAAATTGTCCGCGCTTGCTTTAACTCGAAGCGCGAATTTGTTCGTAACGGTCACACCGTGCACATTGGCCAGTATGCAATTGACCGCATCGATGCTGATGGCACGCTAACCGCTGGGTGCCACAAAATCTCGTACTCCGAAATTGAAGCACTCGCGCCACAACTCGAAGCCCGGTAGTCACAGCCTAAAGGCAGACCTAACTCCCCCAACTCTCAACATCCGAGGACACCATGGGATTCATGCAGCGACAGATCACAGCCAAGCAGAACTGGTTGCGCGTCGAGACCACGCACGGAACTGAATTTATCAGCGTGGCCGATACGTCTTTGTTCGTCCGTGACTCGCGTACGCAAACGCATCCGCTGACCGAAGACGAGCGATCCACCGCAGTCGCGAAGATTCGGCAGTACACCGAGGGCACGCCTCAATGGGAAAACATTCAAGGCTACGGTGCACGATTGTCAGCGCCGGGTTATCTGGACTGCACCGACTGGAGCGTCTACGACACCGAGCAGGAAGCCCGCGAAGCCTTGGAAGAGATGTATCCCGAGGACGAAGATGCCGTCAGTTAGAATTGAAACCGCAAAAGGCCAATCAAAAATGTAGCGAGGAACAACATGAGGGACAGTCGAGAGACCTTAGTTCGAAAGTTGCTACGAGAGATTCCAGAACTTCTCGCGGACTACGCGCATCTGGCACCTGATGCCGATGGCAAAATCGATCCGCATCGCAAGAAGCGAATACAGCGAGTCGGCATGCTGTTGCAGAAGATTAATATGGAACCGAACTGACGTGAAACCGTGCACAAAAACTAAGCAGCCGTTCCTCACGCCTCGCTCTTAACGCCGAAATATCTCCCCGCAGCAACATTCCCCAGCACCTCTTTTCACGTCTCCAAGAATGGAGAACACCATGCAGAGTCTAGAGCAGATTGTGTCTAACAACGCCAAGGTGCAAGCGGCCTACGACGCCAGCACGGGCACCGACTTCGCCGTGGAAAATCACGGCAGCATTATTCTGCTGCAACCGCTGACCCGAGCCGCGAATGAATGGATCGAAAGCAACCTGCCCGCAGATCGCTTGCACTATGCAGGCGCGGTGGTGATCGAGCCTCGTTATATCGCAGATATCGTGGACGGCATCAGGGCTGATGGTCTGGAGGTGTTGTGATGAAGAACCTTCGCGTGTCTTGGGTGGAAATCGTAGCCCTACTGTGCATCGTTCTGGAGTGGCGATTCTTCGCGGTGTGCCTGCTCGTTGTGGCGATTATGTTCGTGATCCATCTTGCCATCTCTTCGGGAGTGACCGCAGGCATCCGCAAAGCACAGGAGGGCAAATGAAGAACCTCGACATACTTGATCTGCTTGAGAAGTCCGAAGCGTATGCGGACGGTGTGACCGTACTCGCGGAAGGTTCCATCGCACGAGCACTGGAGATGTATGGCTCGTCAAATCCGCGCTGGGATGGTTGCGATTTCGCTCGGTTGCCGCGTGAGACTCAGCGCGAAGTGTTGGACCTTGCTGCCATGGTGGAGGTGTAGCCATGAACCAACGACAGCGAAGAAGACGCGAGACACTCCGCTCGCGATACGAAGCCGGGGAAACTCTTCGCGAGATTGCTGATGCTGAAGGCATTTCGATTGAGCGAGTACGCCAACTAATCCGCAAGCGATCCGTGGACCGAGCGGCGATGCGTAGGCGCAACAATGTGCTCGCGATCTTGCAGCACACACTCAGGAGGACATCGTGACAAAACTTTGTGATTGTGGTTGCGGTCAACCTACGCCGATTGCAAAACGCAATGATAAACGGTATGGCTGGATCAAAGGTCAACCGATTCATTTCCGCAAAGGACATCATCCGAAGGTGTCTTTAGCCGTACGCTTCTGGGCACAAGTCAATAAGAACGGTCCAGTGCATCCGGTGCTCAAGACTCGTTGCTGGCTTTGGACGGGTACGCGGACTGGTCCGATGCGATATGGGCGCATGTACGTTGATGGAGTCCACACAACTGCACATCGGGTAGCGTGGTTTCTTGAAACAGGTGAGTGGCCTAATCCGCAAGCGCTGCACAAGTGTGACAACCCAGCATGCGTTCGATTTTCCCACCTCTTTGAAGGTACGGGTCTTGACAACATTGCGGATCGACAAAGGAAAAAGCGGCAGGCCAAAGGTAGCGCGGTGACTAGAGCCAAGTTGACTGCTGTACAGGTGCAAAGCATTCGACAGATGTACGGCATTGGCGTAACACAGCGAGAACTTGGAAGTACGTTCGGTGTTGAGCAGGGAACCATCAGCGCGATAGTTAGGAGAGAAACATGGAAACATCTTCCGTCTTCACATTCCGTAGAGGGGTCTTAAGACTTGACAATCAGGTGATTCCTCTTGGCTACGCGGAGAGTTATCGCCTGAACATGCGAGTGAGCCTGTCACTGTTGTATTGGTATTTCGCCGATGAGAACGAGTGCGAGCGTCGGGCGTGGAGTCTCCATTACCCGTTGGGGAGGCGACTCACCCTTCACGAGGGCTGGACGATGACGCCAGCAGACTTGGGCGACGCGATCACAGACATTCTCATGTCAGGTCGGAAGTCGGAACCGTTCGAACTGATCCATGCCGAAAGGCGTGACCAGATTCGAAACCTCGCCCTAAGCGAGCAAACATTCAGCAGGAGGGTCCATGGCTTACCGTAGAAGTAGCAACGCAGCATTCAACATTCACCTCTCGAAAGTTATCCGCGACCGCAAACAGACGAACATCGAGAAGGCAGAGGCGAATATCGATGCATGGTTGGCGGACCTTGAAGCGAAGAAGGCGAGCGGCGAGCAGTCTGACTTCGTGAAGGCTTGCCAGAAGAACCTTGATGAATATTCGAAACCGCACGGCAATGTGTGGTGGGTCTGGACGGTCGTAAGGAACCGGGCGTATCGCATCTGGGTTGAGTTCTTTCGCCGGGGAAATAGATAACACGACCGCTGGAAATGGCACCAAGGATGCCCTACTACATGGCTTTTGAAATCATACCCAAAGCACTTGGACGAGAACTTCGCGAAGAATTGAACTACATAGAGAAGTTGGCGGTCGTCATGGCGTTGGAGCAGGGCGTCGTGATTCCGTCGCGCTCGGGTTTTCTCGAAGCTCTTTCGCAGTCGCAGCGGAATGCCTTCTGTGTGCTGTTGCAGGTCAACCACAAGCCCGCGCTCATCGCCTTCTTCAAGCCCACGTCCGAGGAAGCTGCGGCTAGCAGGGAACGACGTACGCATTCGAGCGCATTCGGGAAAGCAATCTCTTAGATCATGACAATCGCCGACTTAGACCGACTCAACCCACTACCCACCGTGGATGCGTGCCCGGTGTGCGGATCGGATCAGTTACACGGCCAAGCGTGTATTGCGACTCGATTGTTCAGGACAATCGCACGCCTTGGTGACCGGGGACTCCGCAGGGCAGAGATTCCGGTTGTTGACGCCGCCTTTCTCAAGGCGTGCGGCATTTCAACACAACAAGGCGGTAAACATCGGGACATTAATTAAGATCGACAGCAAAATGTACTGCTACGCTTTGCGTAGGCTGCGCAGATTCTTTTGCTGGACAGTTCTGAAAGCTGAGCGAAGCTAGGTGGGCACCAAGGCGAGATGGGCAGGCGGATCGAATGGCGGTACATCAGACCGTAGCGTCGTCGCGATTCAAGTTACTATACGGCACGCTCCCATTGGCGGCAAGCGCATTCAGTGCAGCCAGATTCCCCAACAGGTCTATCTGTATTGATGTCGTAACCCTTCGGTCTCAGCAGCGCATCATCTACTCTCATCCCGCTCGTCTCACGAATATCTCTGGTGTGCGAAGAGAACGGGTGCCCGCACTTGCAAAGGTCTTTTGCTGTTTCCAGGTTCGCTGCCTTCTCTGTTATCAGTCTGTCTCTCTCGTCAAAACAATGCTGAAAATGCTGCAAGTCTTCTTTGTCGTTGACTATTTCCCATCGGTCGTAGACGAGGTCGGTCTTGCGAATTATATTTCCGCCCAAGTCACGAGCGATCACAAAAGAGTTTTGCTCACCATCGTCGCGGCGGGCGACAACGTGCATCACATCCCACTCTGCTCCGAGAGTCACGCTGGTGCCGGAGCTATAAGTTACCGTGGTTTTGAGTTCTGGTGTGGGCATTGTGGAAAATTATACGCCGTGCGTTTGTCGGACGAGAGAACGAGGCGGGATTCAGCGCTCGGACGAGGCACAACGCGATTCCCGCCCCGACCCCCTCAGCTTTCCATTCTCTCACACTACGATGCTGCCCCGACCTTGTCCGCAGTCAACCAGCCTAAGCTCACGAATCTGATCGACGCCAAAATGCAATTCAGGTCGGAATCAGAATGGATCACTTGGCATCGCAGCATCCCAGACGACTTCTTCCGAAGATCAGCGTCGCCCGTGACAAAGGGAATTTCTTGGGAAATTATCAATTGCATCGAGTCCCGAACGTCGGAAGTGAAGCGCTGCGAATCTGCAATGCTTTTCGGCGGGTTCTTCCCGTATCGAGAAAGATGAAAACTCAAGAACGGCGGATACACTGCGCATTGAGCATGTAGCGCATCCAACTGTCCACGAAAGTGTTCGGGGTTTTCTGTCGAAAGTAACGTCTTAAAGTCATTAAAGCTTTCGGGATTCCGCACAAATCTGCTCTGCAATGGTCGCAAGTGGCTAGAGTGATCGCGCATGATTCGCAATTTGCCTCTATGCTGTGCGCTCTCTAGCGCGGTAATCGGGCTTAAGAGCACTTCGGACAGAACCTCTGGCGGCAGCTTCTTGCGATCCACCGCCGTCAGCAATTTTCCGAACAACATGGTATCGAGAAAGCACGGCATCCCGTGATTTTATGCCATGCGGCGCTCCAACGGAGACGGAATGAGTTGCGGCGGGCGCATCAGGTCGCACGGCAGGCCGGAGCGTAGGGACCATAGCCCTCCCTGTCGGTAACTGTTACGGAGGAGCCATGGACAAGTTCCGGATGGTTTGAGATTCTAACCGTGCATCATTTGCATAACGAGCGGAGTCAGCAAGCCTGACTTCCCACCAACCGAGACGGGATTTAGTCCACGGTGGTTGGCAACCACAGCCATATGCGGCGACGAGAGTCGCAAAGGAGAAATCAAAATGCCCGTCACAGTCATGAGTGTCGAACAGGCGGACCGTCTGTATCCGCGTCAGCGTCGAGCGCGGAAACCGAAGTCCACAAAGAAGCCAGCCAAGGCGTAAGCGCACGTTTGCAGCCCTCCCTACTTGCTGTCCTTTACAATGAGAGCGGAACCAACCAGCGGAGGCTAGCCTTGCTAGACATGATAGCCTTTGTTGTCCTCAATGGAGCAATTAATTGTGCCGCCTGAGATTTCTGATCGCAATGTCTTCATCCTTGGAGCAGGGTTCTCCAAGAGTGCCGGTGCGCCGTTGATCGACGAATTCTTGGATATCTCGCGAGAAATCTTTGATGATCCAGAGTCGGGGCTGGACGATACCGAGAAGAAACTTTTTGCACAAGTCTTCGAGTTCAAGAAACGCGTGGCTCAATCGCGCGAGAAATTCCGGATTGATCTTGACAATATTGAGCAACTCTTCGGCTTGATAGAGATGTCTCATCGGCTCGAACAAGAAAACGATGTGCGCGATGCGATGGTCTACGTCATCGCGAAAACTCTCCAACTCGCGATTGCAAAAACCGACCGAAGACCTGCGGTTCGGGTGAGTTCCGCTAGTGCCTTTGGGAAGAACACCAGTCTTGCATGGGCGGAGGGTCTTCCTCGCGAGAACGTCAATGTATTAACTCCGGATATCTATACGCATTTCGCTCTCCTTCTGAGCGGTAAGTACGACCCGCCAAACAAGGCGAGGTCGAATACTGTCATAACTTTCAACTATGACCTGATCTTGGATGAGGCGCTCCGCAGAGTCGGCGTCGAACCACTTTACGGCTTGCCCGACTGCTCCTCTGATGGTCTGCCTGCGCAACAAGGGATGGGCGTGTCGGTGCTAAAGCTGCATGGCTCGACAAATTGGGCAATATGTCCGCAATGTAATAAGGTCCATGTGCTGAGTGGCGCGAAGTTCACTGGCGATCCAGTAGGGTTTCGCACGCGACCATGTACAGAATGCGGGAAGCAGAATCTACACCTCCTGTTGGTACCTCCCTCATGGGACAAAAGCGAATACCGAGAGGTGATGCGACCCGTGTGGAAACAAGCGGTAAATGAACTCAAGAGAGCGAATCGGATTTGCGTGATCGGATACTCAATGCCCGAAACAGACACGTTTTTCAAGTTTCTTTTGGCACTGGGGCTTGCTGAAAACAATCAACTCTACAGATTCGTTTTGGTGGATCTAATCAAGAAAAGCCTCGCAGGCCATTTGCTGTCAGAGCCGGAGCCAACAACAAATATCGAAGCTCGATATAAGGCCATGTTCGAGACGCTCTTCGTGAAGCGTCGATTCGATTTCTTCGACAGAGGCTTTGCGGATTTTCTATCGAATATTGGCTCAGCCATGAGACGGGCTGAAACCATTGAGGCTCTTGGTCCCGGCTAGTCTTTCGCCCGGTGCAGAGGTGCGTATGAAAGTCCGGCAGGCGTACGAAGGTCGTGTGATTGAGGCGCGATCCTCCGAATTGAAGGATGGCGGTTGGGATTGTGAGTTTTCCATCGAAGAACATGAAGCCAGTGGCGTAACCGAAACGGCGTTCTACGTGCCGGGAGTTTTCCCCACGCCAGAGGCGGCGATCCTAGCGGCAGTGACGGCAGGAAAGCAGAAGATTGATTCAGGTTTCGAGTACAAGTCCGTTGTCGAGTATCGACAGTGAGCGGGGATCGCGCTGAAGTCTTGCCCCAGCGTCGCCCCTCTTGGACCTACTCTGCTTTCCTGATGCTGGCCAGTTCTCTTTTCCGCAATTCTTTGGCTAACCAGCCAACGAGATTAACAGACGCCTCGATGGCTTTGTCCAACTGCTCTCGGCTGACGCTCACTTCGTCCCCTGAAACGTAGCCGGGATACTTTTCAGAAAACGAGCAGTCCAAATAAGCAACGACATCCGCATGCCAATCGATTTCATCATTGGGCTTGAATGTGTTCGCTTCAGCGCCGTCATGGACGATCTGGTTCCGTACCTCCCGCATCGTCTCAACAAACTCAACACGATCCGCATTGGCGCTGAAATCAATCCCGAACCGCTCTGCGTATTCGACCCAAAGGCGACTGAACTCGCTCATGTTCTTGCTGCCGTACCGCTTTCGTCGTGGGCTAAATGATTCCGAAGACCTAGACATGGTGCGCAGCGCATGCGTCAAACGAGACGCCAGTGCTACGAGTGCCATGTTCCTCAAGAACCGTTCTTGCTGGCTGTTTGTCTCAAGAACCTCGACATGCTCGTCAACCAAATAGTGCTGATATTCAGTGTCCTGCGATTTTTCAATTGCCGCTTTTATGTTGGCTAGGTCAACCGGGGCTCGTGCATCGAGATACCTAACGCTCGCATCTAGGGTGCCTTGGATCAGAATGTGCACGTCCCACTGGAATTGGTGGTACTCGTCATCGTAAAAATCCAGATCGCGCAGAAGTTCACTCATGAAGAACCCATCATAGATGTTTTGCAAATCACGAGTCCGAACTCTTGCTGCCCTCGATGCGAGACACTGGGAACGGGAACGGAACAGAACGGAGCCAGCCAAACAAATCGACAAAGTGATCCAAGAAAAGATCGATGGTACGGGGTTCATTCATGGAAGTAACAGGCGTCTCCAGACCGATCAGGAGAGGAACGGAACGCTTGAAGAACTGGGCATTCTCTTCATTGGTGATAGGAGGGTCGGTGTCAATTATCGAGCCCGAACCACCTGCGAATGTGATCTTGACATTGGTAGCGTCATCCGCCACTACGACGTAGTCGTTTCCCACTTCTTTGACTCGATATAGGTTTAGGCTCAGTGGAACCATCCCGCTTCTCCGACGCCTACTGCTCCGGCAAATGTTACCATCACGACTCGTCGCGATGGAATACAATCTGCTCGCACAATGAAACGCATCGCAATGCTCGCGGTCATTCAAGCAACCCTGTTCGGCCTCGGCTGCCAAAAGCATTCCCTACCAAAATACACACTGGTTTCGGATCGTCCGTGGCCAATCGGCGAGGCCAGAACCTGCAACTTTGACGGTGAGTACAGGGAGGGGCACTGCTTTCCGCCAACTAACCTTTCCGGCCAAAAGTACAAGTATCTAGTGGACGCAGATTTTGACAGGACTGTCCATTATGACGCTCAGAAATGGTCAACCGATGACATCACTTGTCGATTGGACTCTTTTGAGCACGCAACCTGCCACGTAGGTGGGCAGTGACAAGCAACGAGCACGGACTGACGATCTCTACCAGTTCATCCAGTCGGAAAGCCTTAGTCAACGAAGCTAATCGACTTCAGTAACAGACCTATCCTTCCGCAGGTCTTATCTGTGAGAAACGATGGAAGATCGGTTTTTCCAACCGTGATTGTGCTAACGTCTGCCTCAGAGGGCTCTATGCAAATGAATGTTCCTGAAATTAGGCATGTCGAGCTAACAGCCGAAGAAACTGCCTTGCGTCAGCAAATGGAAGCAGAATTTTCGAGTGGCAGACCTTATTCAGGTAAGGCAGCACACTCCTTATTGAAATCACTGCACGCTCGCGGTGCGATCCCGGAGGCTAGACTTCGTGACTTTACCGAGCCGTTTCCGGGAGGACGTGGGAAATCTCATAAGGATATTTTCGAGCAAAATAATCGTCTAGATAACGCCATTGCCGAGCACCCACACTTTGTGAGCTATCTTCGATATTTTATGGACGGCCCCGCCCTACCCGCCAACACAATCGAAGGGTTTCGGAGCATTCTCATTGAAGATGCTGGAACAACTGGCATGGTTATGGATCAACTATGCAAATTTGTTCGGGCGGAAACGAGAAGGCTGAAATTGCGACGGGATGTAGCAAGAGAGGAGTTTTGGAGACTTGCTCAGGAAGTTGGCTATTCACACGCTGCCACTGTACGCGACGCTGCGGGCAGTGCCGCTAAGTGAACGCCAAGGGGGTGGATGCGATCTGGGGCGGATAACGCCAATCCATTGACACACTCCAAACCTAAGAGTAAATTCGCCCCATGATCTGTCTGCTTTGCGATTGTTCCGACTGGTCTTCGGTCGGGAAAAACAAAGATGGCGTGAACCTCCGAGTGCAATGCTCGAACTGCGGGTTCATTTATCAAACCGGGTTTCGCTCGGAGTCGGTGGACTATCGCTTAGCGGATGCGTACACCCATGGTCACATCATGCGAGAAGTGAAAATCCCGAACGACGCAGGCGTATTCAGAGTTTGGGTATCACAGGACAAAGTTCTGGCCTAGCATCAAGACTCCGCGTCTCCCTGTTCCTACAATCGGCAGGAATTATAAGCCTCCGGCGATGGTTGGATTACATCCGTAACTTGCAAGGCAACCCTTGGCGATAGTCCACTAATGTCTGGAGGTCGCCATGAAGTCATTGTTTCTCTGCGCGGGAGTTCTTTTGGCGTGTGTCGGCTGCAACAACTACAACAATCCCCAAGCCGCCGCGCCCCAGCCCGCTCCGAAAGTGTTCAGCGAAGCTGATGTGGCGTGGACTCAAGCGGACATCAAGTCTCATTACGAAGATCAAGGTTTCGAGGTACAGCAGGTCAACTTGATTAAGGACTCTGACCGACACCTGTCTGGTTACGTCAAGGTTAGGAAAGCCTCCGGCATAATCAGACCTCAATTCACCAAGAACTGCGTCTCGTCAATGGATGTAGACTCAGGAAAGTCAATCTGGGAATGCAAGTAAATGCGAATCCTCACCTGCATCGTGTTGCTGTGCTCTGCGGGATCGCTCTCGGCCCAGAATGGCAAACTATGCTTGGACGGTCTCTGCATTGGAGAGAGCATCAACGATCCCCACTTCGCCGAAGTGAAATGGATAGTCCCGAACAAAGAACTCACGAAGGAAGCCTGTGTTCGCGTCACCTGTAAGCCTGAAGTGGCTTTTCGTGGTTATCCGGCTGAGACGCAGAAACAACTCAACGAAACTCTGAGTTGGGTGTATGGAAGCATTTACTTCTACAACGTCGTCACGAAGACGAACATCGAAGTGCTACGTCAATACAAATACGAGTGCAGCAACAGCGAACGCCACTTCATGGCTGCATACTTCAGCGATCCAAGCCGCTATCTGACCATCGTGGGATTGCGACTCATGGGCGGTGAACTACGGATATACCGGATTGTTCGCCAGTATCCATACCACAACCAGAATGAGTTGAGCACGCTTGCTACGGAACTCCACGACCAGTTCGGCGACGGAATTGTTTTCTACGATGGGATAAGCTCGAACGCCTACTCACAGGTAATCACGCAGCGAAAGATTGGATATTTCGGACGCAGCAGCGTGTTCAATCCGCTTGATCCATCCGATAATGCCGCTGAGTTGGTTCTGATTGACCCAACCACACGTCCTCTTCTTCAACCGATGTCCATACCGGAAAGTGGAGACATTCCTCGACTGACGGTGCCGATGCCGACGCAGTGCAGTCGGTCGCTGCCTTTGCAGTAGCCATTCTAATTTTTCTGCGCGGATTTCCACAGCAACGACTCAAGATTAACAATCTTTCGCCTTTGTTCTGCCTTTATTTTCTGTGCTAGATTTGCTTGCCATAGGGAGGGCGAACATGTCTGAATGCGGCAACGCTGTATTGCCAGCACACGGAACACCTGAACGCTGGCAGGCAGACTGCGACTGCGAAGAGTGCTGCTATGCGATGCAAACTATGGTCGGAGAGTCGGATTTTCCGGGTAATTCTCCTTCGGTGTTGCGATACATGCTCGACTTCCGCGTTAGTGGTTGCGAGTTGTATATCGTACCCGCAATGATTAGCGAAAAAGGATGCATCAGCCAACCCACAGTGCGACGCTACATTGATAAATTGGTTGAATTTGGTACCTTGTCAAAGATTGCTGACATCGATGGTCGGTCAGGTCGTTGTGGAATTTACCTTCTGCATATCGAAAAGTTGAAGATGCGATCTGAGGTAAGGTTGTACAGAGAGCATGAAAGGTTCTGGGAAACTGAAGGGCTCACCAAAATCACAGCGTGGCGAATGATGTTGCTCAAAGAGCACGAAGCGACTGGTGGTGACTTCTGTATCAAATGCCTCAATTTTCCGGTAGGCGATGGTGGTTCTTGCACTCACTGTTTTGTTAGCAAGTTCCAGCCAAAAGAGAATGTGAGATGTCCTGTCTGCCAAGAAATGGAAATCCCAAAAGTATTCTTCTACCCGGAGATGCGAAACGAGTTGGATCGTGTAGAAAGAGCGAGAATGGAATTTTCCCCCCATCTGAAACCCGCAAATCAGAATGACCCGCATCGGGGATTAACGTTGGTGAAAATCTAAAGGTTTATTCATGGCAAAGAAAAAACCACCGAAATATCTTGTCTGTTCCAAATGCGGCGTGCGGGCAGAATACGATGGCGGCAGCGGAATGTACTTCACCACTGATGGTCTGCACCTTGGAGACGGTATCCCGTGTCCAAAATGCGGTGGCACCGAGACAAGCTATCCTCGTTGGCAGTTCGAAAATCTTTAGGGTCAAATTTGCTACCATTTGTGTACCCGAATGCGGGAGGGCGATTTCACCTGCCGAGGTGAAGCGCATCGACTTCGAACGGATGGAATGTCCGGCGTGCGGAGAACGATTTGCTCCCGGTGGGAAGTGATCTATGAGAAGAGTCCCGCCTGCGTCTCGGTGAGTTCAACGGGTACCGAGCACTCTGCGTCGTCATTGGCGACATAGTTGATACGAGTGCTTACCGGGTAGCACCTCATAAAGCGGGCATCGAAGGGCTTCAACATTTCCGACACCGCCTCCAAATTGGTCATCCCCGGATCGAGCCATAAATCGTAGTTGTCCGGATCGAGAATGACTGGCATTCGGTCGTGGACGGCTGAAGTCACAGCGTTCGGAGTTGTCGTCAGGATCGAACACGACTTGATCCATTGGCCGCTCGGGTCTTTCCAGCGATCCCACAGTCCTGCGAATGCGAACAATCCCCCGTCATTAACTTCAAAACAGTACGGTTGTTTCGCCTTGCCCCTCCGCGACCACTCGTAAAATCCGTCCGCTGGGACGAGGCACCTGCGACTCGTCAACGGGTCGCGGAAAGCAGGTTTCGTCGCGGCAGTTTCCGATCTGGCGTTAATCATCATAGCTGCGCCGGACATGTCCTTCGCCCACGAGGGGATCAGACCCCAACGCACCAGCGACAATTCCCGTCGAGGTTCCTTCGGGTTCTGCCGGATGATCGGTACTGGCTGAGTCGGGGCAATGTTGTAACGCAGAGTCCAGTCGTCTTCGCCTGAGACGCTGTCGAAATACTCTTCGACCATTTGCTTTCGACGCGACAATCGATAGCGACCGCACATCAGAGGATTATCGCAGATCGTGACAGCGTCTGGCGTGCGGGGAGCAGTTCGCGCCTCGACACAATTAGGAACACCCCCACTGTCATTTTCGATGACTGGCATCCTTGGACGAGAGTACACTTTGGCGGATGCTATCAACGACCGAATATGAGAAGGCTTTGCTCAAGGGGCATGCTCGTCACGCCGGAATTTATCGTCGCTTGGCCAACCAGCTAGGGGTTGACCCTTCTTACGTGAGCCGTGTTGCTACGGGCAGGCGAGAGGGACCGAAGATTCTACGTGCCCTCTTGGATGAACTTCACCAGATACAGCTAATTTTCGCACGGATCGAATCATATGAACTGGGCGACGGAGAACCGTCAAGCAGCGCGAAGCTGAAGACCGATAAGGCCACAGTCGCCCACGCCAACGTCACAATCTCAAAGTCTCGC
>Ga0210390_10001162_pt1 | contig 25995 bp, 17 predicted proteins | sample IncBWH11OmetaG_FD_161050 | JGI IMG/M metagenome (GOLD analysis project Ga0210390, IMG submission 161050) | Forest soil microbial communities from Barre Woods Harvard Forest LTER site, Petersham, Massachusetts, United States - Inc-BW-H-11-O ... | reverse complement strand
TCCGGCGGTGCGGGCCGTCACAAAAAAGCGGTAGGTCTTTCCCACGTTCCAGTCGTAGTCAAAAAACGACTGCCCGCCGGTGCCTTCATTGCCAAAGCGGCCGACGCGCACCCCTTCTCCCTGAGACAGCGCCTTAACCTGCTTGTCCTTGTCGACCTGTTTGGGGTCAGACTGTTTGCCCGGGTCCCAAACGGAAAAGAGAACCACTTTTTTCCCGATCGCAGACTGCTGGATCCCGAAGTAACCCAGATCGAAACCGCACGCCATGAAATAGGTGCCGGCCGCCGATTGACCGACGGTGACCTCGTTGTAAAACGCGACTCCTTCGGACGCCTGATAGAAAAGGTGGACGCTGCGGCAGGCAGCGGCAGTCGTCTTCTTCTCGTCGGCCCGCGCGGTCGCACACAGCAGGAACAGCAAACCGACTCCTGCCAGCAAGCGGCCGGCGGTGCCGTTTGGTTTCATGCGCTGGTATCCGGTGCGAGGGATTCTCAGAAACACGTTCGGAGCAACCTACCACGTCCGCCAACAATTCGCACACATCGACTCCCTCCGCCGGCCGTCTTGCCGCACGCCGCTTCAAGAGGCGTCAGCGGCAGATATCCAAGCTCCCGCGCGGTGTCGAACGGAACACTGTCGAACGGAAATACCGACTCGATAAAGAGCGACAACTTTACCGGGCGCGGATCTTTCAGCCGGCGCGGATGTGGATCGGCTTGTACCGACATCTTGGAAGCTATCCGTCGAGGGTCGCTATTATCGGAATCGCAGACCCGGGCTCGGCGTCATCGGCTCCAAGTGACCGTCTATTTGAGGAACCCTTTCCGGAGGAGAGGGCCATCAAACGACCGATAAGTGCCACTGTCGGGAGAAGCAACAGCAGGCCATTGGCGACGCAGAGATCAAGCCGCCGCTCTCGACTCTGCTTGCAGCAAAGATCGTCCCCGTTTCCACGGGACGTGCTGCTCGGTGACGGGATCCCAGAGCTTCAACCGCAAGCAGGCGGCGATGTCGCGAGGACGCAGCGAGGTCATCACGGGTGCCTGTAGTTCTTTGATCGCACTCATCGCCTCTGGGAGCCGATAGAACGGAATCTTCGGATTCAGGTGATGCACGTGGTGGTAGCCGATATTTCCGGTGAACCAGCGCATCAACAGACCCATCTGAATGTAACTCGATGAATGCAGAGCCGCATCGACATAGTCCCACTCACGACCGGGCTGAAGCCTGGCACCCGGAAAGTTGTGCTGTGCAAAGAACAGGTACGCGCCGACCGCCGAGCTGATCGCGAACGGAATGATCCCAGCGAACCAGAGGTCTTCGAGCCTACCGGACGCCAGCCACAGGAGAATTCCCGCGTGACAGACGATCGAGAGAGCGGCGTCCAGATGCCGTTTCGGGTTCACTGCGAGCGGCACCACGCACATCCCGAAAAGGAAAATCGTGACGTATCCCGACACGATCGTCAGAGGGTGGCGTGCGGCGGCATACCGTAGCCGTTGCCAGACGGAGGACTTCTCGTAGGCCTCGACGGTCACCAAAGGATATGAGCCGACATTGGCGCCAAAGTTCTTGCAATTGTTGCCATGGTGATGGTCATGTGACCGGTTCCACACACTCGGCGGATTCAGGGTCGCCAGGCCGAACGCCAGCATGACGGCATCGGCAAACTTCGACCCTTTCAAAATGGCGTTGTGCTGGTGGTCATGGTAGAGGACGAAGAATCTGACGATGGTCAGCCCCGAGATGATGCTGAAGAGGAACCGGATCTGCCACGGAATCTCACTACGCAGAATGGCCGTGAGCACACCGAGCACGCCGATCGTCGACCACAAATGCCACCAGCTTCGCAACCGCTGTTCGCGGGCATACGGACGAACCGCGAGCGCGACCTGCCGCGAATTTCGCGTCCGGCGCGGCCTTGCTTCCCCGAGAATGCCGGCCATCGCCGGCACATCGAAAATGGCACTGAGATGAACGGTCATTTGTGGCTTCCGAGACAGAGTCGGCGTCGGTATCGATAGTGATCGCCTGTTGCCGCTGCGCTTTGCGAGAAAATCGAGTCGAGTCACGCAGCGTGCTTCCTTCGATACGCGTCTCGAGAGAGGCCCCGCTTCGACTTTTCCGAAAGAAAATCCAGCAATCGATGTCCGGCTTTACTCGAGATGTAACCGGAGAGGTGCTCAACAGCTGCGTGATGAGTCAATCCAGAACGGTAGATCACGCGAAAGGCCGCTTTGATTTCTTGCCTTTCAAGAGACGTCAAACCGGCCCGCATCAAGCCGGTGCGATTTTCACCGACGACCGCCCCGTCTCGATTGGTCATGAAGAACGGCGGTACGTCCTGAGCGCCCTTGGCTAAACCGCTCACCAGCGCCAGTTCGCCGATTCGGACGAATTGATGAATGGCGGCATTGCCTGAGATCGTCGCTCCGGGTCCGACGCGCACGTGGCCGGCAAGTAACGCTCCGCTGACGAGCGTCACCCCGCGCCCGATTTGGCAGTTGTGTCCAATGTGTGAGTTGGTCATCAGCAAGCAGCTGTCACCGATGACAGTTCCCGTACCGGCCGCTGTCCCGCGGTGGATCGTGACGCCCTCTCGGATGGTACAACCCTCACCAACCCGGCAGAAACTTTCCCCGCCATCAAACGCACGATCCTGTGGGAGATCGCCGATCACGGCATGCGAATGAATCTGGCATCCCGCACCGATCTCCGTGCTCCCAAGGATCACGGCGGATGCAGCGAGACGACACCGCGGCCCGATGCGCACCGGACCGCTGATCACAACGTACGGCCCTACGATCGTCGTGGGATCGACTATCGCCTGCGGGTCGATAATGGCAGTTGGATGAACGCTCATTGGCCGGTCCGGAGCCGTCGGCAAAATGACATTTGAAGTGAAATCCAAGTACGCGACGAACGATTGAGCGCGGCGAGATCAGGAAGAAGCGTCTGGATCGCTTGGAGGTGAGGCGGGGATGGTCGGGCAAACGGGAATTGCTGTCAATCTCGCGTTTGGGTCAACGGGCCCGCGCAGAGACTGACCTGAAGAAGGTGAAGTCGTGTGCCCAGCTAGGGATGCGGACGCGTCGCCTGTCTCGGACTTAAGGAACTTTTCACCTTCCTAGTGTTCGGCTTTGCGCTTCGATGTTGGGACGGTTTTGGCCCAATTGCCAAGACCGCGAATGACGCTGGATCCCCTTGCCTTGCGGCTGTAATGCGCATTGGCTGTCAAGCGGGCCTATCTTGTCGATCGGCGCGGCTTAGCCGAACCCGAAGGGCCGTTGCTTTGCCGTTCCGCAATCGGAGCGTTTTTCCGCAAAAAACGCCGAGCCAAAGTTCGTCTCGGACTGCTCGGATATTCGACCTCGCCCGCGCTGATCTGTCGAAAGGCGACGCGCCAGGCTCGCAGGTCGGGTGTAAGCACTGTAGTGTGGGACAGGTCGATCGCGGCCCGAGGATGTCGAACGAGCCGCTGGATGGCCGACCAAGAGTTGGCTGAAAGTTCCCGACGGGCCTGTCTGCTGCTGAGGGCAAGGTGTTGAACTGAGCCATGAGCGAGGGTGTCACGATTCAGATAGGCCAACCCGCTTGAACAAAAACGGATTTGCACGGTCGTTCCTGACGGTCGCCTCCCTCTGTTGGCTCCTCCCGATCGGAAACGGGCAAACCGCGTCATTCGCTGCCGAGGCGCCGCAGGGTCGTCCGGCGATCGCCAATTTCGCACTCTCTGACATTCACGCCCAGAAATGGTCGCTCGATACTCAGAAAGACAAGCAGATCGTCGTGGTCGCCTTTGTCGGCACAGAGTGCCCGCTCGCCAAACTCTACGGACCTCGGTTGGCACGGCTGGCGGCTTCATTCGCCGGTAAGAGCGTGGCCTTCGTGGCGATCGACTCGAACGTGCAAGATTCGCTCGCCGCATTGTCGGCTTATGCGTGCCACGCGAAGATCGATTTCCCCGTCCTGAGGGACGTCAAGAACGAGGTGGCCGCCCAGTTCGGGGCCGTTCGTAATCCGCAGGTTTTCGTGCTCGACCGGGACCGCGTGGTCCGATATCACGGCCGGATCGACGACCAGTACGGCGTGGGATTTGCCAGAACCGAGCCGAAGCGAAACGACCTCAAACAGGCCGTCGAGGAATTGCTGGCCGGCAAGCCTGTCACCATTTCCGAAACGCCCACGGTCGGCTGCCTGATCGGCCGCGCTCGCCCGCCGCAGGCTGACGCGCGAGTCACCTACTCCAATCAGATCGCGCGGCTCTTGAACAAACGCTGCGTCGAGTGCCATCACGCGGGGGACATCGCCCCGTTTTCACTCACCAGCTACGAGGAGGCGTCCGGCTGGGCCGAAATGATCGCTGAGGTCGTCGATCAGGGACGCATGCCCCCGTGGCACGCCGATCCGAAGTACGGCAAGTTTTCGGACGTTCGCCGACTGTCAGACGACGAGCGCAAGCAGATCCACGAATGGGTGGCGGCCGGTGCTCCGCAAGGCGACGCCAAAGACTCGTCGCTGGTTCCGAACTTTTCGCCGACAGAATGGCATTCGGACCGCCCCCCGGATTTGATCCTGGCAATGAGCGCGACGCCTTTTGTGGTCAAGGCGGAGGGTGTGGTCCGATACCAGCGCTTTCGCGCTGAGACCGGATTCACGTCGGACAAGTGGGTCGAAATGGCAGAGGTGATGCCGGGCAACCGGGCGGTCGTGCACCATGTGCTGGTCCATTGCCTGTCCGCCCGCGGCCGCGGTGCTGACGCCCTGGCCGGGCAAGGATTCCTTGCCGCTTACGTTCCCGGTCTGCGGCCCGTCGCGTATCCCAAAGGGATGGCCAAGCGGATTCCAGCCGGCTCGACGCTAACGTTTCAGATCCACTACGTGCCCAACGGCTCCGCCCAGAACGACATCACGCGACTCGGTCTCTGGTTCGCGAATCCGAAGAAGCTCACGCACGAGGTCACGACGATTGCCGCGGCCAATCCGCTCTTTGTCATTCCGGCCGGGGACGACAATTTCGCCGTCGAGGCCACGTCCAACAGGCTTCCAGGCGGCGCTCAGCTCTTGTCCTTCATGCCACACATGCACTTGCGGGGCAAATCGTTCTTCTACGAGGCCATCTTCCCCAATGGCAAGCGAAAGGCGCTGCTCGATGTGCCGAAATACGACTTCAATTGGCAGACGGCTTACCGCCAAGAGCGGCCGCTGAAACTTCCCCCCGGTACCCGCATTCACGCCATCGCGCACTACGACAATTCGGAAGAGAATCTCAATAATCCGAACCCGAAAGCCTCCGTGACGTGGGGAGACCAGACCTACGAAGAGATGATGATCGGCTACTTCGACCTGGCTGTCCCGAAGCACGATCAAGCGGGCGGCGAGCGCGGACTGCATGCGGATCGCGGCAGCCGCGGCGGTCTTTCGTTCAGCAGGTTGAGCGAAGACGGGCTGAAGAAGCTGTTGAAACAACTCGACGTGAACAAAGACGGAAAGATTTCTCGCGACGAGGTTCCCGAGTGGCTGCGCGATGCCTTTGACCGAGTCAGCGGTGGCCAGGACCGCATCTCGCTCGAGGACGCCCAGAAGCGGCTGGTGCGTCTCAATCGGCAAACGGACGGGTCGTAGCGCGCTGCGTTCTCTATCCGCCGTTCACCGACGGCTGGGCACACCAGTCGTGTCGGGCGCGAGCGGCGTGGCATGCGATGGGTACAAATAGCCGACTGCGGCATCCCCGGCGGGATACATCGGCCCGTGGCCGATGATGTACGGGGTGTAGTCACCCACAATCCAGAAGGTGCTGCCGCCCGAGGCCCCCAAGCCGCAGCCACCGGCTCCGCACCCTCCGTAACCGCCGGCACCACAACCACCGTATCCGCAGCCGCCGCAACCGCCGTATCCTTGCCCCCCGCACCCACCGGCCGAGCCCCAACCATAATGTCCCCCGGCAGACGTTTGGCCGGTAGAGGCTCCCAACACCAGAATCGCAGTCAGGCAAACGGTGCTCACCGCGCGGAGAGTTTTCATGACGGACTTCTTTCAGGAGTAGCGAGGGGTGTGACTGGTGTGATTGGGACGAATCTGCAGAGAGGAGCCAGGGGAATCGCTCCGACCCCCCCGTGACGTCAATGAGCACCCTAAGTGTGCGCCGAGAAACAACCACTGTCAAATTTCGAAGGCGCGTTTGCGGCATATCGAAGAAGGCCGCAGAGCGGATCTGTCGAGAACGCTGTTGCCCACGACTTTGCGGTGTTTTGATTTGCGAGATGAGACTTTGGGAATCACCGGCAGACGTCTTTGTAGACTCATGGCGCCCGCATCGTAGCCGCGCGCTCTGTGCGAATGGAGCCACGGAAGGGGCGGCATTCATCGCGCCGTATTGACCGGCTGCTTGGTGCTGCTCGCGCGAAGTTCTTAGCATCAGGCCAAACGGTTTTGTACGGTAGTTTACAGAACGCAACCGCTCAAGCTGGTAGGAAGTGGGTCGGCGGGCCGTCGACGATGGCAAATTGGAGCTTGGTTCGCTGGTCCATCTCAGCCTGGAGTCTTCCGTGCTGCGAAAAGTTTTGCGTTATCTGACCTACCCAGTGTTGGTGGGCATCATTGTCGCGGCGGTGTGGTACTCGATCGTCAATTTTCCGGCAGACAAACCGCGCGCTTCCGGAGGTGTTTACGGTAACCAGCAGGTGCCCAAGGAAGCTTGGAAGCCTTCCTCGAAATTCGACGCGGAAGCCAATGCGGGTTTCACTGTCGACACCGCTCAAAAGGACAACGCCCCGTTGGCCGGCAAAAGCGTGGGAGCGGACTGGCCGCAATTCAACGGGCCGCATCGCGACAACAAGTCGCAGGAAAAAGATTTGTCTCCGCGTTGGCCCAAAGAGGGACCCAAGCTCGCCTGGACGAGCCACGGAATCGGCAACGGTTTTTCGAGCGTCGCGGTCGTCCAGGGCGTTGTCTACACGATGGGGAATAAAGGGACCAGCGAAACGGTGATTGCGCTCGATGCCGGCACGGGGGAAAAGATCTGGAGCACGCCGGTTTCATGGGCCTCGCATCCATCGGCCGGCGACGGCCCGCGGAGCACGCCCAGCGTGGGCCAGGGCTCGGTTTTCGCCCTGGGGGGAAACGGCGATCTGACGTGCCTCGACGCGAAGACCGGAACCATCCGCTGGCAGCAGAACATCATGAAGGAGTTTGGCGGCGACAGTCCCGGTTGGGGGGTCTGCGAGTCGGTCCTCCTCGACCAGAACCGGTTGATTTGCACGCCCGGCGGCAGCAAGGCCACTCTCGTCGCGCTCAACCCGGAAAATGGAGAAGTCATTTGGAAGGCGCTTGTGCCGCAGAAGGATCGCGCCGGCTATGCCTCGCCGGCGGTCGCCGAGGTCGGCGGCCTGCGGCAGTACGTGCAGTTCACGAACAGCGGGACGGTCGGATTGCGGGCCGACAGCGGCGACTTTTTGTGGCGGGACGACAGCGCGTCGAACGGAACGGCCAATTGCTCGTCTCCCCTGGTGGCCGGGGATTTTGTTTTCACCTCGTCCAACTATGGAACGGGTGGCTCCCTTGTGAAGCTGGTCGCAAATCCCTCCGGCGTGAAAGCGGAACGCGTTTATCACACGCAGCGCATGTCGGTTCATCACGGCGACATGGTGATCGTCAACGGTTTGGTCTTCGGCGCCAGCGATCCCGGAATTCTCACGTGCCTCGAACTGGCGACCGGCAAGGTGAAGTGGGCAAGCCGCGCGGCCGGAAAAGGTTCGATCACCTACGCGGACGGACGGCTCTATCTCCGCACGGAGCAGGGAACGATGATCCTCGTGGAGGCCACGGGGGACGCCTACCACGAACTTGGCCGGTTCGAGCAACCGAATCGCGCCGCGAGCTCCGCGTGGGCACATCCCGTGGTGGCCGCCGGCCGACTCTTCCTTCGCGACCAGGATCTGCTCGTCTGCTACGATCTAAAAGGTTCGAAATAGCGAGGGGCGCTCTCTGTCGCTGGTTTCGTTGATTGCTGTACGAACCTGCGTTACGCTTTCGCGTGTTCGGCCTCGAACGAGATCCCGCACTTCGAGTTGGATCTTCCCGAGATTGCTGACGGCTCGACCGTGCATGGCCGTCGCGCGGCGTAGGAAAGCGCCTCAGGGGAGAGTTCTGGCCGGGCGGAAACCGAAGTTGTAGCCATGCTCGGACGGTTTGGCGTCGCCGGGGTGCATGGAATGGAGCCCATCCGGGCGATCGTTGAACGCACCGCCGCGCAACACACGGTTTGAATCGGACTTGATCGTTTCGCTCTCGCTGCTGGCTCTTTTGGCATTTCGCTGCCACCGATCCTGACACCACTCGGCAACGTTCCCGTGCATGTCGAACACGCCCAGAGCGTTCGGCCTCAAGCTGCCAATCGGCCAGGTTCGGCTGTGTGAGTTGTCCTGATACCAGCCATACCGCTGCAATAATTCCAGCGGCTCTCCGAACGAAAAACTGGTGTCGGTATTCGCCCGACAGACGTCTTCCCACTCGGTGTCGGTTGGCAGGCGATACCCCTTGCGTTGCACAAAGTTCGCTGGCGTTTTCATGCCTGCTGCGTAATCCCCCTTTTCGTTTGGCTCGTAGCACCACTCTTCCTTGGGAATGCCCTCCTGGCGGCTGAGCCAGTTGCAGTAGGCTGCTGCGGCAAACCATGTGACGGTTGTTGCCGGGCAATCGGGTTCGGGGGCATAGCGTCGAATTTGCACGTAGCTGGCGGTGAACGTCATGAATTGCGCCACGGTCACTTCGTGGGTCGCTATTGCGAACCGGTAGGCGCTGGCGGCTCTGTTCGGCAGTCGTTTGCCGCCCATCAGAGAATGTTTGTCGCCCACCAGAGAATCCATCGGGCCATTAACCAGGACGAAGGTCTGGCCTTGTGAGTTGATGAACCAACGCCGGTTTGTTCCGCTGTCTTTCGCCGCCGTCTTCTCGAACGCTGTCTTCTCGAACGCTGCCTTCCGCAGCTCGGCGTCGAGACGGGTGACCGTGTCGACTGCTTCGTATTGCGCGAGCGTCCATCCGGCCGCCGAGTGGACACCGGGGTCAGGATCGTTCCGGTAGAAGGACGACAACTTATTGACGAGCGTCCGCCGCTCCTGCTCGGAGAGCTTGCCTGCATCGAATTCACCCAGGGCCAGAATCAAAGCCTGCCGAATCGAAGGATCCGATTCCTGCTCCAGGCGATCGAAGAGAATTCTGTAATCGGCTCCCAAACGAGCCAGTCGGTCGACAATGAAACTCCGCAGCGACGGATTTTCACTGTGCTTAAGCAGCGGCCAGACGCGCTCTTGTTCGCTAAAGCCCAAGAGGCAGACAGCGGCGTTGGCTTGTTTCTTCCACAACCCGTCTCGGACAGTCGCTTCAGCGCCGGAAGGCGGGGACTGACTCAAGATCTGGCGGCACTCATCGACGCACGCACTGCGATGCGCACTGAGGGCCTGCAGGAACGGCAGAAACTCCCGGTCGTTATCCGCCAGCAGGATCAGATCCGTGAGCGTCTTCGGCTGGTCTGCCAAGAAATCGGCGATCGCTAAGGCTGCCAACGGCCGTTCTGCGTCCCGAACGGATCTGCGATCTCGGTAGCGAGCCTCGAGTGGCTCGACGAGCTGCGTCCCGACGGGTCGCAGCATGATGATCCACAGATTGGATTCCGTCGGATCGACCGACACGAGAGCCGTGACGACGTCGGAGCGAACGTTTGGCCATTCCGTATTCTCTGGGTCATAAGCCGCCAGAGCCGCCGCAGCATGCAGGCGCGCGCTGCTTGTTCCCTTCTTGACCGCCTCCCACAGCCGTTGTTGCACACGGCTTTTATGCGGCTCCATCAACTTGATGATCACCGGGACTTCCTCAACCTGTACCTGTGCACTGAGTAACTGCTCCGACAGGTAATCGGCTTGCGACGGATCGTACGCAAGCAGGGCGAGGCTGGCATGCAGCTTCTGCTTGCGGCTGAACTCTTTGCCGTCGACGACGTTCCTCAAGAGGGGAACGGCTCGCTGGCGGTAGTTGTCGACGTCGCCGACGAGATCAAGGACGTTGGCGGTCTTGACGCCCAGGAGCGTTTGCACCAGGACACGGGCGTTTCGATCTTGATACCGTGCGTTGATGGCGAATCCCACCGCAATCACCGCCAAGATCGCCAGGCAGACCAGACTCGATCGAGTGCCATGCACCCGCCCGGCCTTGCCCATCATGTTCTGTTGCGATGAGGTCCATCTCTTCCGGTCGGTCAGCAAACGGATGTTGAGAAACTCCCACAGCGACGGCAGATGGCGGTTCTCTCGCTTCTCCTTCCACAGCGCCGCGCGATCTTGAAGTCGCAATTCTGCCCGACCCCGCCGAGTTTCCCTTTGCTTGCGGGTGAGCCAGTCCCGCAGCGAATGAACTAAATAGTCGTGAGTGAGTTGGTAATGCTTCTGGCCAACGTCGACGGCGGCCTTCGTCTCATCGGCCGCTTCAGTCCCCTCTGGGTCGGTGGGGGTGATGAACCGGATTTCGCTGTCCAAAATCCGCAACAGATCGTCGAACTCCTTGGGATGACTGCCGTAGCCGGAGGTTTCCAAGAGTTCCTGATACGAACGCATGTTGCCTTTGATGTCAGTGCCGGATTCAGGCAACAGGGCCTTAAGCGTCGCGCGAGCCGCTTTCTGGTGCAGACGATGCTCGGGAGATGCGGTCGAGGCGCTGAACGTCTCTTCAAGGAACGTGACTCCCACGCCTTGGGTGCCGCCGACCTCAACGAGCGTGGAGGGCGTCCAAGGCTTGCCCTTCATCATTTCGGCAAAGAGGGCCAGGCGGACGCAAACGATTTTGCCATCTTCAGCCAAGCCGTTGACGGCCTGCTTCAAGAAGATGTTGGCCTCGGTCGTCAAGTCACTCTCCTTCTCCGGGAGACGAGCGAAAGCTCGCCCGAATGCACGCAAGACCTTCTGGGCGTGATCCACATCGACGAGATCGACTAAGCTGAGGTTACGTCCTTCGACCAAAGGGACTTCCAACTCGCGCATAAACCGGCTGACCCCGAGCCAGAAGTCGTCGCGGACCATCACGATGCACTGGGCCCGACCGCCATCACACTGCCGGACCGCCTGGACCAACTCGGTGTTTTCTTCCTTGCCTTTGCTGTGGAGCCATTGCTCGAACTGGTCCAGGACGATCAGCACCTTCGTGCCAGGTGGAACGCCTTGTCCGCGTCGCAGCGCCGCCAGCGTTTCTTTCAGGTCCAGATCCACCGGCAACGCCGGACAGCGTTTGCGTAGTCCGTGCAGCAACCTGGTTTCGGTCTCAAGGGCGGTCGACTCGACGTAGACCGGTACGACATGCTCGCCCAGTCGAGGGAGCAGGCCCGCCTTGACCAGCGAGGATTTGCCACACCCCGATGAACCGTAGATCAGGCCGACACGGAATGTCTCGTCAGGATCGGTCTGTTCGATCCGGTTCTTCCAGAAGCGGATGCTGTCAGGCAGGCCGTCCCGGTCCCGCGGGCCAGGAAGCAGTTCCAGGAAAAAGTCAGCATCCTGTGCATCGAAAGATCGCAACCCTTTGGGCACGATCTTGATCGTCCGGCCGTCGGAGGAGGGGGTTCTCGCGGCCTCGCGGCTTTCAACTGGTGTCGCTTTGGTCGCTTGTTCGATGGCACCCTGTGGCAGCAGATCGAGAAAGTGCCGCAGATCGTCGGAAAAGTCCTTAGCCGTCGTGTAACGGTCGGTGGCCCGTTTCGACACGGCCTTCAGGCAAATCCGCTCGAGTTCCTTGGGAATGGAATCGTTGGTCTGCCTGGGGGGCTTTGCCTCTTTGCTGGTGATCAAGAAGAGGGATGTTGACCTATTCGACGCTCGGAAAGGATTCGCACCCGTGAGCAGTTCGCAGAAGACCACGCCCAGGCTGAAGACGTCGGATCGTCCATCAACAAGATGTCCCTCCCCTCGAGCCTGCTCTGGGCTCATGTACGTGGGCGTGCCGACAAGTTCATCCTGTGAGCCTTTGCCAAAGTCCTCGTCGCGAAGGGCGAGCCCAAAATCAGCGACGTAGGGCTTCCCCTTGTCATCAATCAGGATGTTTTCCGGTTTGATGTCTCGGTGGACTAATCCCTTCGTGTGAGCATAGTGAAGCGCTTCGGCAACGGTGGCGACAAGTTGCGCCGACTCGGCAGCAGGCAACCGATTGTCCCGGGTTCGGTGCCGCAGATCAGACCCCTCGATAAACTTCGACACGACGAAGCACAGGCCCTCCTTTGTCCGCCCCACGTCATGAACGGGAACGATGTTGGGGTGGTCCAGACGGGCGAGAATGCGGGCCTCCGTCAGATACGCCTCGGCATCCGCAATTCGCTCGGGATGCGGAACCTTGACGGCGACACGACGCTCTAAGTCTTCGTCATAGCCCAGGTACACCGTGGCAAAACCACCGCAGCCAAGGACTCGCTCAATTCGGTAACGCCCAATCCGGTCGGGAACGGGGACCGCCTCAAAGACCGGGGACGCGCCATCGCTCCGGGGAGGAATCGTGGTGCTCTGGGCGATCCACGGTTTCGTCAATTCCGGCGGTTGGAACTTCGTCCCAAGAGCTCGTTCGAAGTGGGATCGCGAGGGGAATCCATTGCGCGCCGGGCCCGTAAGTGACGCGTCTATCCGACGATTCGGCAGCCACATTCTGCCCCGCCCCAATGGGTCATGCAAGATGCGGAGCTGGGACGGGTGTTTGCCGGAATCAGGCCGGTAGTGGGGAAGACAGACCAAAAAAGGTCTGTCGCCTTTTGCCAAGGCTTCCAACGGGAAACTTTCCAAGTTGTTTCTGCGCGCGTGGAAACTCGGGATTCGTGGCGGCCGCGTTTGCCGGTACGCTGGCCGTAGGGGTCGGTCGCGCCGCGGATTGGCGGTTGCCGGCGCCACGCAAGAGGTGCGCGCTAACCCGGGCTCGGGTTGTCGGGCATGGCGGGAGTGGGCGAAGAGAGCGAGTCGGGAGTGGTCAAGATTTGTCCGGTGGGTCGGTGGGTCGGGACACTTTGTTTCAATAGGGAGCTGACCCACAAAGTAGTTGACCCACCGCCCGCTTGAGTCCAAGGTCCAAAGTCCAAGGTCCAAAGTCCAAGGTCCAAAGTCACGGCGGACTGCACCGGCGGGCCCGAATGTGTCTTGGGGGGGCCCCGTGGCTGCGGGGCGGGACCGGGACGAGACACGTTGTTTTATCGAGAAAAACTCGGCGAATTGGGTCGCACGCCCGGCCTACTGCGCGGGACGGACACATCCCTTATGCCCAGGGTCCAAAGGTCCTGCACTACACCGGCGGGCGTTTCTAGATGGGCCTCGCGGGGACGGGACGGGACACTGGGACCGGGACGGGACAAGTTGTTTTATCGAGAAAATCCAGGGAAATCGGCCCTCACCCCGCCCCTCTCTCCGGCTCGACTGAGCTCGCCAAAGTTCAGCGGACTGGGAAAGGGTGAAGAACTAGGACGGGACACTGCGACCGGACGGGACTGGGACGGGACACGTTGCCTTATCGAGGAAAGCCCGGAGGTCCGGTCCGGTCACTTTCTTTGAGAGGTCGTCGACCGAAGAGAGAGGCGGCCGCAGCGGACACAGGTTGTCCGACGGAAGGTGAACTTTGGACCTCAGTCCGCCTTCGTCAGTTCCGTGACGCCTTCGCGTTCGTCTCCGTCGCCACGCGGGTGGGGTCGGCTTCGGCGCTCATCACGCGGCCGAAGGTGAAGTGGGAGCCCATCGGCAGCGTCTGGATCTCCTCTTTATCCGCGACCGTGCGGCGGAGCGTGACTGGGTACGGGACGGGGAAATCGCTCGATTCGTTGGGCTTGAGCGTGAATGGTCCGCCCCACGGGCTTTGCGGGCCGCGGACTTCGTAGGTGATTGGCTCGGACGTTCCGTTCGTGATGCGGGTCCGCGCGGGCAAATACGAGAGCGAGATGAACGGGCCGATCGTCTCGATCTCGGACACCCGCAGATTCGAAGTGCCGATCAGGCGGTCCTTCATCGCGACTTCGTCGACCAGGTCGAGCTTGCCCGCCGCCTCCCAGGCGGTCCGCAACAGCTCGGCGATTGCCTCCGGATGCAGCGTTGAATCGGTGGCCGCATAGCCGGCAGCGAAATGTCCCTTCACGTCGATCTGTTCGGGAGACGTTTTCTTGAGCCGGAACGTCCGCTCGGTGAAGGCCGGCTCGCGGACGGTGAGCTTGAACTCCTGCACGGCGCGGAGATCGAACTCGGCCGCCGGTTGCCACTTGGCCTGCGACGGGGATGTCTTGATTTCGATGGACACCACCAGGTGCGGCAGCCCGAGCTGCACGAGACACTTGGGGACGGCGTTGGCCGCGTTGGTCTCGGCCGATTTTGTCTCGGCCGGCACGTCACTCATGCCGCGGCCCGTCACCGGGACGGTGGGCTCGATGGCGTTACAGAGAATGGGCTCGACCGCGAGGAACCGCGTGCGGATCTGGAGGTTGTTGCCGTATCGCAAGAGGTCGGGCACCGCCTTGGCGATCTGGTCGATCTCGCCGAACGCCCCAAATTCCTTGATCGACATATCGTTGGCGTTCATCATCGCCGCGCCCGAGTCGACGATGGTTCCCGTCAGTCCTTCCGCCATCGCCCCGGAGAATCCCAGGGTGAAGCCGCGGCTGACGTTCAAATTTTCGAGCTTCACGGCCGGGCGCTCGACTCGGCGAACCGGACGCGACGTGGGATTGAAGCCGGGCTGCGCGAAGACGGCCCCCAGGATCATGCCGACGCCGCCCTGGTTGACGTTCAGGGAATCGACCCACAGGCGGTATCGCGGCTGCAGCGCCGGCATCGGCCAGCCGCCGATCTCGCGGGTCGACGTCAGCGACTTGTCGAGTTCTTGTTCCAGCCGCTGAACGAGGCCGGGCACGGCGTCGACGACTTTCTGTTCGATCTCGGTCTTACGCTCGTAGGCCCCCTGCACCAGCTTAGACGACACGGTATTGGCGATGCGATTGCGGATCAGCGGCGTGCCGACCGCAACACCCACCTGCGGCGTGGTCACATAGTAGTTGTCGTTGGGGATGTCGAACTGGCGTCGGCCGATTTCAAATTTCACCCGCTTGTCGACGACCGTCGGCCGCACGTCGAAGATCAGCCAGACTGGCCGCGCTTGCCCGACGACGATATCCATCGGGCCGGCGTTCGCGGCGATCATTCGGCCGCGGACGGTCGTCGAACCGATTTCCGCGATCAGGTTTCGCAGACCCAGGTTGATCGTCACCCAGCCGTTGTCTTTGGTCGAAACGACGACCCTTTCGAGCGTGCCGCGATAGTTGATGCCGGCCAGCGTAATGCGGAAGCGGCTGATCGCCCCCTGGCGGCTCTGATAGATATCCGGCGCGGTCGCGGAAAGGGCGTCGGCCGGCACCAGGTCCGGCAGCGCGTAGCAGAGCGTTTCGATCGCCTGCGGATCGAGGTGGACATAGACCGCCTGCGGAATCTCGACGCCCGGCACGAACGGCTGCTGGAAGTCGTGCTGCATCTGCGGCTTCTTGAGCGGCCGCCGGACGCTTTGCAGCACGCTTTCCGGCTTCGGCTCCGTTTGCGGGTTGAGCATCCATTCGTAGACCGCGTCGTTATTGAAGACGATGTTCAGGATGTTGTGCCGCACCTCTGGCAGCAGCGTGAAGTAGGCGCGGCCGCCCGCGTCGCGGACCGCTTCGATCATCCGCTTTTGCTCGGCCGGCTTGACCTCGAGGTCCTTGCTGCCGTGAAACGCCCAGACGGGGACGTTCTTGAGGTTGCGGGCCTTCGACACATCACCGAGCCCGGCCACCGGCACGATCGCCGACCAGCGTGACGGCGTGACGGCGGCGATGTTCCACGTGCCGAAGCCGCCCATCGACGCGCCGGCCAGAATTTCGTGCTGGCGGTCGACGTTGAACTCTTTTTCGACCTCGTCGAGAATCGCCAGCGCCCGCTTAGCGTCGGGTCCGTCGGCCCGCCAACCGACCGCCGCCCGCCCTTCCACGTCTTCGCACTGCGGGAAGACGACGAGCATAGGGAGCGTCTGGGCGCGGGCTTCGATCTGCGGACCGATGCCGCCGATCAGGGGCAGCCGGCCGTCCGTCCCGCGGGAGCCGGCTCCGTGCAGGTAGAGCAGCACGGGCCATTTCTGGTCAGCCCGGTAGGCGGAGGGGATGAAAACGGTGTATTTGTGCTCGCCTGCCTCGTCGCGGTAGATCCGCCGGAGAAAGCCGGTTTTCGGTGCTGCGGCCGGCTGCGTCTGCCCGTCGGCGGCGCTCGCCAGGCTGACGGCGACGACGGCTGCGTACAGTGCCGCAAACGAGGTCACCTGCAGAGTCAATCGACAAAACGATCCCCAAACGCTCTTGCGCGTCAGCATCGACATCAGCCCCTCGTCTCAAAAATTTTCGGCCGCCCCTCGTGCGAGAGAGGGCTGGCGCGCCGGCCGAGCATCCTTGCGTGGCTGATTCGATTCCGTCGAACGGTCGCGTCTCTTGTATCGGCGGGCTGGCAGACTCGACTGTCCGAGCCGGAACAGCACGCATCGTGAAACCCCGAGGTTTCTTCGGGCGAGGCGGCACAATTGAAGCGGCCGTTGTGTCGTGGACTTCACGCGCGAGCGGCGCCCGAGGCACGCGCACGACAGGTCGCAAAGTTTCCGATCGCCGCGCGAACCGCTGTGCCGAAACATCTGGCACGGCTCTTCGCGCGCCAAGCGAGATGCGGCGGCGGGCAGAGTGGGCGAATCGCCGGAAATTCGACTACGATCGGGAGATGGCCCTGAAGGAATTGCAATGCACCGTCAACGCGCGGCAAACCGGTCGGATCGATCGGGTTGTGCAGGCGCTCACCGGTCGGTCGCGAGGCGACGTCCGCGGGCTCTTCGATCAAGGCCTGGTGCGGCTCAACGGCGAGATCTGTCCCCACGCGGGCGCACTGGTGGCTGAGGGGAACGTCGTGAACGTCCGCCAGGATCCGCGCGTTCACTATCGTTCCAAACCGCGCCAACGGGGGGCCGCGGGCACAAACGCGACTTCGGGGCCCTTTCGGTTGGTGTTCGAGGATCGCGACTTGATCGTCGTCGACAAGGCTGCCGCCGTTCTCACCGTGCCGACCGATCGTGGCGAAACCAATACGCTCTTGGATGCCCTGACCCGATCGCTCGGACGGCGGGGACAGCGCGGACGGGTGACCGTCGTGCACCGGCTCGATCGGGGGACCTCGGGCCTGTTGGTGTTCGGCAAGAATCCGCTCGTCGGCCGCGAGCTCCAGGCGCAATTTCGCGTCCGGAAAGCCGAACGAGAATATGCGGCCCTCGTCGCTGGTCGGATCGAGCGATCGGCCGGCACGTTCGACAGCCGTTTGGGGACCAGTCGCAGCCTGCAACGGTACTCAGTCCGCGACGATCGCGACGGCGAACGGGCTGTTACCCATTACCGCGTCGAACGGCAGTTTGCCGACGCGACTCTTGTTCGCGTGACGCTCGAGACCGGCCGGCGGAACCAAATTCGGGTCCACTTCGCCGAGGCCGGCCACCCCGTGCTCGGCGACGGACGCTACGGCGTCGAGGCGGCGCGTCATCCGGGCTGGCGCTATAAGCGGTTGGCGCTCCACGCGACGAAGCTCGGCTTCGATCATCCGCACACGCACGAACGGTTGCGATTCGAGTCACCCCTGCCGCCTGAGTTCGCATCGTTCATCGCCCGACAACGCCGGAGCGACTGAGTTCGACGCGCGCCAACACGTCGATGCGAAGAACCCTCGTTGACGCTTCGGGTTGGTGTCTTCGCCTTTACTAACTCGAAGCGTGAGCGAGGGCTCTTCCTGGCGAATTGCCCGACAGCCGCACCCACTAGTGCCACAGGCCGAGGATGGCGGCGAAGATCAAGAAGCGCACGACATGATAGCTCGAGTCGATGAGCCAATGCCGCCACGGGCGATTCTCGAACGTGTCGTTGACGCCGAAGCTCGCCGCCACCAAACAGACGCCCACGATGAGGCCTTGCCGCATGGCAAAGCCGGGATCGGGAGCCGCGCCCAACAGCAAGGCGAATCCGGACGCGGCCACGAGCTGCAGCACAAACAGCAGAAGGAACATCTGCGGCGTCGGCGTGGGGGGCTTTTGAATTTGCGCAGCCCGAATCCAGACGTGCAAAAAACCCCAGGGCGAATACCAAAGCAGGCCCAGCGCGTAGCCGGCGAGTGCCGCCACGAGCGCTGCCTCCCAGTTGATGCCAGACATGCTGCTTCCTTACTCGAGTTGCGATCGATCAGGATTTGCGGCCGATATGGCGTGCCGCAAAATCGGCGACGGACTGCAGAGTTTCCGCAGCGCACCACATTTCGACAAGCGCACTCCCCTCGGCGGCCGTCAATTGCCGGGCCGAGTCGCACAGGGGCTTGCGCAGCGCGCGTTTCGTGGCGGCGTAAACGGCGCTCGGAATGGCGGCCAGTTCGCTGGCCACGTCGCAGGCCCGTTCGATGAGGCGGTCGGCATCGACCAGCTCGTCGACCAGGCCGCGAGTGAGCGCCTCCTCGGGCGGCCAGGTGCGGCCGCTGAGAATCAGCGTCGCCAAGTGTTCCGGCGGAGTGGCGAACCGCGCGATCTCGAGCGCCCACGAGGGGAACTCGACGCCGACGCGAATCTCCGTGAGGCCGACGCGGGCCTTACCACGGGCGAGGATCCGCTGATCGCAGGCCAACATGATGATCGCGCCGCCGGCGATCGCGTGTCCGTTCACCGCGGCCACCAGCGGTTTGGAGAACGTCACCAGTCGCTCGAATCCGGCCACCATCCGCGGGACGAAGCGGCGGACATAATCGGGGCCGCCACCTACCAGCGCAGGCAGATCGACGCCCGCTCCGAACACGGCTCCATGTCCCGTCAGCACGACCGCCTTCGTCGGACCGCGCTCGAGAGATTGCAAGCATTCGTCGAGCGCCTGGGTGAATTCGAGGTTGAGCGCGTTCCCTTTGCCAGCGACCATTCGCAAGAGGGTGACGACGCCTCGCTCTTCCAGCTCGATCATGGTGTCTCTCCCGCAACGGATCGGTCGTGCGGCGCATCATAGCGGATCCCCTCGGCGCTTGGTCGTATTCGCAAACTGGCCGTCCGTATCTGCAAACCAGGCCGACGTTATGCGGAACGGGCTCGAAATTTGCGGCTCCCGGGCAGGCTCGGAGCGAGGCGCGCGGGATTCGTGCGAATAACGGCAAGAACGGGTTGCTGAACTGGGATCCGGCCGAATTGTGTGGTTCGGCTGGCGCCGAAGTGGGCCGAAAATGACCCGGGAAATCGCTAGATCCTGCCCGGATTATCGGCTCTTAAGCTTAACGTAAGGTGTTGCAACATTTCAGTCTCGCTCTGGTTGCGGCTGTCTCGCGATTTGGGCATAGTGAGCGCAGCCGCAGACCGTCGGCGCCCAACGCGGGCCGTGGCCAACGCGGGTTGGCCGCTGTCGACCGAACGGTTGGTCCCGCGCCTTTTGTATTCAACATCGTGTATCAGCCCAGTCGGGTTTTCGATCCGCCGCGACGGCGGAGCTTCCAAACAGCAGTCAGGAGAAACGTCATGCTGAGAAAGAGTTTGGTTCCGTGCGTGGCGATTGCCGCCCTCGCTTTGATGGTCGACGTCCAGGTTGCCAACGCGCAAGGGCGCCGCGGTGGTGGCGGTGGCATGATGCGCGGCCCGCAAGGCGTCAACGACATTTACGTTGCCAGCCAAGCCGCCGCCCAAAAAGAAGTCAACATTAAGCCCGACCAGAAAGAAAAGATCGACGATCTGTCGAAGGATGTCCGCGAAGAAGTGATGCAGGCCATGCAGGCCTCCGGCGTCAGCTTCCAGGGCCTGCAGGATCTCTCGCCCGAAGAGCGTCAGAAGAAGATGGCTGAGATGGGTGCCAAGATGGCCGAGGTCTCGAAGACGGTCAACGAAAAGTTTGCTCCGAAGCTGGCCGAGATCCTCGACAAGACGCAGGCCAAGCGGATTCACGAAATCGCCATTCAGCTGGCCGGAGCGCAGGCCCTGCTCGACGCCGGCGTGCAGAAAGATCTGAACGTGACGGCCGACCAGAAGGAAAAGCTCACGTCGATCAACAAGGACTTCCAGAAGCAGCTTGCGGAAGTGCCTCGCGCCGAGCGCCAGACGAAGATGCACGAGCTCAATGAAGAGCAGCTGGCCAAGTCGACCGAAGTTCTGACCAAGGACCAGCAGGCGCAGTTCGCGTCGCTGAAGGGCAAGGCGTTCGACACGAAGTTGCTGCGGCCGCAAGGCGGCGGACGTCGCGTGCGCGCGAACGCTGGCAAAGGCGAGTAATCAATCCCCAGCGCAGCCTTCCGGGCTGCGCAGTTGACCAGCGTAGCCTCCCGGCTGCGCCAGTCTGTACAGAACGCACGGCGCGCGGGAATTCAGCGGCGACAAGGCCGTTGAATCCCGCGCGCCGTGCTGTTATAACCGCGCGAGTTGCGCCCGTGCAGGGCCTGATGACGAACTCGGAAAACCGCGACCTCCGTTTTACATTCGGGAATCAGTCATGGCGAAGGACGATGTTAAACCTCCGATCACACCAGCCGCACCAGCCGCCGGAGACACGCCTCCCCAGACGATGGTGCACGTCGACGATTCGTCCTGCGTGGCCGGCTACGCGAATTTCTGCCGCGTTTCGAGCACGGCCGAGGAGCTGATTCTCGACCTGGGGCTCAACCCGCACCCCTATGCCACGGGGGAAGCCACGGTCAGAGTCTCGCAGCGGATCATCATGAATCACTTCACGGCCAAGCGGTTGCTGGGAGCGCTGGCCGCGGCGCTGCAGCGCCACGAAAATGCGTTCGGCACGGTCGAGACCGACGTTCGCAAGCGCGTCCGCTCGACCCCGTAAGCACCCGACCTGGGGCGCGGCGCATCACGATCGCGGCCCGCCCGAACCCTACCAGCGAAGCTGCCGCGATGCCTGACCACGGACCTCCGGACAATCCCGCGATGGGCCCGCACGCGCCCGGCGACGAGGGACCCTTCTGCGAGGAGATTCAACACGCGCAGATCAGCGCCGTAGTGCCCGAACGGGTCGCCCGCGGCGTCTTCAGCACAGGCGCGGTGGTCGTCCAGGGGGCGCACGAATTCATTCTCGATTTTTTGCTCCGCATGTCTCAGCCGCAGCAGGTGGCCGCCCGCGTCGTGCTGCCGCCGGGCGTCGTGATGCAATTCATCGCGGCTTTGTCTGAGAATTTGAAGAACTACGAATCGAAATACAGCATGCCGCTGGTGCCCGCGCCGCAAACGGCTCCGGGAGCCGGGGCCGGCGGACATGTTTCCGCGCAGGAACTCTACGAGCAGCTCAAGCTGCAGGATGACGTCCTGTCAGGCAGCTACGCCAACGCGGTGATGATCGGCCACACGCCGAGCGAGTTTTGCTTCGACTTCATCACCACGTTCTATCCGCGGTCGGCCGTTTCGTGCCGCGTGTTCATGGCGGCTCCGGGTGTGCCGCGGCTGCTCGAGTCGCTCAAGCACTCGTTCGACAAGTTCCAGCAAAAATGGGCGCAGCACGCGAACCCGCAGACGCCGCCCCCTGCTCCGCCGACTCAGCCTCCTCCCGAGGGACCCCGCGAGTCGTGAATCGGCGGAATCTGGCTCGACTGATTTCGATTACGTCCCTCGCTGAGGCTTCCGGTTAGTGTGCGCGAGTCACCAACCCGAAGCGTCGGCGAGGGCTCTTTGATTGCATCAAGCTCCCGAACGGACTGAAGAGCCGGGGGCGAGCCAGGCTAGCGGCGGGCCAGCTTCTTCAGCACTTCGACGCCCCGTTCAAGCGTGCGACGCTCGGCCGAATACGATAGGCGGAAGTGCGTGTCGCGGTCGCTGAAAACGTTACCGGGGATGATCAGCAGATTGCGCTTGATCGCCTCGGCGACGAATTCGCTCGCCGTTCCCCAAGGTGCCTTGGCGAAGAGGTAGAATGCGCCGCCGGCGGGCGCGAACTCGTACAAGCCGGACAGCTCCGCCACCATAAAGTCGCGGTTGCGGCGGTATTCGGCGACGCGCTCGGAGACGTCGACGTCGCAAGCCGTGAGCCCCGCCCACTGGACTGGCTGTGGCGCGCAGACGTAGGTGAACTGCTGCAGCTTGATCATCTGCTGGATGACCTCGGCCGGGCCGTGCGCGTAGCCCAGCCGCAGCCCGGTCATCGAGTGCGATTTGCTGAATCCGTCGATGACGATCGTCCGCTCGTTAAACCGGGCCGGGCTGATGAACGGCCCGTCGTAGACAAACGTGCGATAGATCTCGTCGCTGATCAGGGCCACGTTGCGCTCGGCGGCCAGCTCGGCCAGCCCCCGCACGTCGGCCTCCGCGAGCACGGTCCCGGTCGGATTGGCCGGGCTGTTGCAGAGGATGACTTTCGTGCGCTCGGTGAGTGCCGCGCGAACCTTGCTGAAGTCGACGCGGAATTCGGGATACGTGTCGACGGCGACCGGCGTGCCGCCGACGAGCGTCGTCAGGTGCTTGTAGACGACGAAATACGGATCGAAGAACAGCACCTCGTCGCCGGGATTGATCAGCACCGACAGGGCCAGCATCAAGCCGCCGCTCGTGCCGCTGGTGACGAACAACGAGCGGTCGGCATGCTGGTATTCGGCGTCAACCCGCTCCTGCAGCTTGCGCACGAGCGGTGCAATGCCCTGCGTGGGGCTGTAGGCGTTGCGCCCCTCGTCGATGGCCTTTTTGAGCGCGTCTTTGACCGGTCGCGGCGTGTCGAAATGAGGCTGCCCGATGCTCAGATTGATCGGGTCCTTCATCGTCGCCGCCAGATCGAACACCTTGCGGATGCCGGAAACGTCGATCCGCTGCATCCGCTCGGCGATCCAGGCGCGCTTCCCGTCCGCGCGAGAACGGGAACCGGTGTCGGACGCGGTCATTCCTTTTCCGCCATCAGCTTGGCCACTGTCGGCTCGATCGAGCTGGCCCAGATCTCGTAGCCGGCCGGGCTCAGGTGCAACAGATCGGGCATGATGTCCTTGGTCAGTGTGCCGTCTTCGTGCAGAAACTTCTTGCCGATGTCGAGGTAGAAGACGTGCTGATTGTCGGCGAGCTTGGCGATTCGTTCGTTGGCCGCCTCGTTCACCTTCCGCAGCGGATTTTCGGAGTTTGCGCCGCGCGGGAAGATGGCCAGCACGAGAACCTTGGTTTCCGGCGTGGCCGACCGCAGCTTTTCGACAATCGCGGCAACTCCGGCGGCGATCTGGGCCGGCGTGTTATTGCCACAGTTATTCGTTCCGATCATTAGCACGGCTAGCTTGGGGTGAATGCCGTCGAGGTTGCCGTGCTCGAGCCGCCAGAGCACGTGCTGCGTGCGATCGCCGCCGATGCCCAGGTTTACGGCGTGTCGTGTGCCGTAGTATTTTTGCCAAACATTTTTGCCGCTTCCCTCCCACCCGTGGGTGATCGAGTCGCCGATCAAGAGCAGCTGCGCGCCCCCCTTGGCGACGTTGGCATTAATCTGTTCCTGTCGCTTCTGCCACCCGACGTCCGAGCGCGGCACCGGCGTGACGGTATCGTTGTCCGCCGCCTTCGGCCGCTTTTTAACGGTCGGGGCCTGGGCAAGCGCGACGGAAGAGGCGAACAGGAAGAGCAGACAGATTGAAAGGCGACGGGGACGGCAAAGCTCGGACATGTTCCATTCCTCTGAGGCAGGGGAAATCAAACGGCGGGTAGAACGAGGTTGAGCCGCCAGTCTAGCCATCCGGCCAGACGCATTCCAGCAGCCGACGGCCCAGGCACCAACCCACGGCACTGCGCCCCGGTGGCTTGAATCTTTTTTGCCAAAACCGAGTCGAATCTCAGTGAAAGCTGAAGTGCGCCTGGCGCGCGGTGACAAACTTTTAAGTTTTTTGAGTTATCGAAGACATTTGACAAAACCGATCGAATGAGTGAGGTCCGCGCCGCGAGGACTTTTTCGGACACTGTTCGGCGTCCGCGTCGATTGGGGTATCCACGGGAGTTGTGGATCCCCATTCGGACGAGTCGTCTGCGTCGGCCGCTCCTCTTTTCGAGAATCGGGTGACTTATGTCGGGTTTAAGCATCAGCTCGCTCAATCAGTACCTGTCGTCGCCTTACGCTCAGAACAGTTCGAGCACGCAATCCGATTTGCAGAACCTGGGCCAGGCACTGCAGTCGGGCAACCTGACGGCCGCGCAAAGCGCGTTCGCCACGCTGCAGAAGGCCTATCAGACGCAGGGATCGCAATCGTCGAGCACGAGCGGGACCACGAGCCCTGTGTCGAGCGATCTGACGACCCTTGCCAACGCGCTCAACACCGGCAACTTGACCTCGGCGCAGGCCGCCTTCTCGCAGCTGCAGAAGGACCAGCAGTCCCAGAGCGGCGGCGGACATCACCACCATCACGGCGGCATGGGCGGCGCCGTTCAGTCGCTGATTTCGCAGCTGTCGAATTCGTCCTCGTCGTCGGGCAGCGGCACGTCGACAACGGGCCAAACGCTGAACGTCGAGGCCTAGCCGAGGTTCCAGCTGGGAAGACGTGGCCCGCGCCTAGCGCGGGGCCGACTCGCGCTCGCGCCAGCGCAGAATTGCGTTCTCGCGCTCGACCCGCGTTTGCACGAAGAGCCGCCGCCACAGCCGTTCCTGCGCGGGCGTAAGTTCGCAGTTGCGCCGCTCCATCGCGGCCCGGGCTGTCCGCAGCGTCCGCTCGAGATCCATGCCTTCGGTCAGTTCGCCGCGCACGACCTTGCAGAACGAGGGGACGTGTTTGGGCGCGAGTTGGCCGTCCGGCAGAATCATCGACATCGCGCCGATCGACGTGCCCGTGTTCAGCAGCGTGCCGATCGACGTCTTGGCGTGGTCGGCGATGAACGCCCCCATTTTCGTCAGCCCCGTATCGAGCGATTCGCCGCGGACGGGCACGCGGATGTGCGAGTAGTCGTTCTTGAGGTCGCTGTTCGTGGTGAGCGCCCCTAGGTTGACCCACGGGCAGATGTAACTGTGGCCCAAGAAGCCGGCGTGATACTTGTTCGCGTAGCCGTGCAGGATCGACGACTCGACCTCGCCGCCGACGCGGCAATAGGGGCCGATGGTCGACCCGCCGCGGACGTTCGCACCGTAGAGCCGCGCTCCGCGATCGATGTGGCACGGACCGGCGACCCGCGTGAAGGCTTCGAGCACCGCTCCCGGGCCGATCGTGATCGGTCCCTCACTCGCATCGAGCACGACGAACGGCTCGATCCGCGCGGCCGGCGCGATGTGAAAGTTGTCGCTCGGACCCAGCGTCGCCACCTGCGGCTGCAGCGCGAAGGCGTGCCGTTGGCCGATCAGACGAAAATCCTCGCGCAGCATCTCGGCGTTCTGCCGAACGACGTCCCAGGGGAACTCGAGAAACATGCCGCGGGCGTTGACGGCCGGCTGCGTCTCAGCCAAGAGCGAGAGTGACTGCTCCCAGCCGGTGCGGATGACCAGCTCAGCATCGAACGGTTCGAGGGTGAAAAAGGCGGCCTGGCCGCCGCAGATGCCAGCCGGCTCGTGCGTCAATTCGTCGCGCAGAGCGTCGGCCGTTGGCAGCCAGCGACCGTTGATGATGAGAGTCGGTGCCGCAGCGAGCCAGGCAAAATCGTTGACGTGCGCTTCGGGATGTTCTTCGCGATATGCGTCGGCCAGATGGTCGCGCACGAATGCCCCCCACTCGCTCACGCCGCAGTTCCGCACAATCCGTTCGCGGAGCGAATACTGCCCGCAGACCAGCTCGAAAACCGGTCGAGCGAGCGTCAGCGGGTGCAGGTTGACCGCATTCGGATCTTCGACGAAGGCGACGCGCATGCCAGGGTCCAACCGGGAGCGCCAGGGGAGATGCTGAACGCGCGGCGACTATATCTCTTCCCCTACTTTGATGATAGACGCTTCCCGCGGTCGGCCAAGTGGCAGCCAGCACGGGCCGCCGTTTTCTTCACGGGCGGCGCCAGGCGGTCTCGTTGTCGCGATGG
>Ga0210390_10001161_pt1 | contig 26006 bp, 32 predicted proteins | sample IncBWH11OmetaG_FD_161050 | JGI IMG/M metagenome (GOLD analysis project Ga0210390, IMG submission 161050) | Forest soil microbial communities from Barre Woods Harvard Forest LTER site, Petersham, Massachusetts, United States - Inc-BW-H-11-O ... | reverse complement strand
ATGTCGGTGTCAGAACCGAGGATCAAATTGTCGTCCGAAAAGATGGGCTGGAGCCTCTGGGTAATTTCCGGCGATATCTCTACAAATAATCGAGAGTAACCCTGCTGGGCCGCGATCCTCGCGGCATGTTGACGTGTCCCCGGTCCCAATCCCTTGCCCTGACCGGGACACGCCTGCAAGAGTTCCGCGAAATTAAACGGGTCATACCAGGCAGCATCAAGATGCAAACAGCCGCCACTAAAACGGACCGCGTTGTGCCGTCTGACGAAGTGCTCATCAAAGTCGAAAAGATTACGAAGCGCTTCCCGGGCGTGCTCGCCCTCGATGGAGCGAGCCTCGAGATCAGGCGCGGAGAGGTCCATGCGCTTCTTGGCGAGAACGGCGCCGGCAAGTCGACGCTTATTAAGCTTCTCAGCGGAGTCTATCAACCCGACGGCGGTAATATTAGCGTCCGGGGCGAGAAAGTGGACATCCCCCATCCCAGTCGTGCTCAAGCGCTCGGGATCACCACCATTTACCAAGAGCATACCTTGGCTCCGGATTTGACTGCGATCGAGAACGTATTCCTCGGTCGCGAAATCCGTCGAACAGGCCCATTGCTTGACCAAGAGGCGATGCGCGCCCGCACCCGCGAACTATGGCTAGAATTCGGCGGCGATATGGAGGATCTTCGCCGACCGGTCAACGAGCTTGGCGGTCTGAAGCAGCGGCTGATCGAAATTATTAAGGCACTGGCTTTTGACGCCGAGCTTGTGATCATGGACGAACCAACGGCCGCGTTGCCCGATGGTGAGCGAGCGAATCTACTGGATCATATCCGGAAGCTAGGTGCCGGGGGCGTCTCGGTCTTGCTAGTCACCCACCGTTTAGAGGAGCTTTTCGGAGTCGCTGATCGCGTAACAGTATTCCGCGATGGCCGCTGGGTTGCCACCATGCCTATGGCGGAGACGTCGATCGATGATATCATCCGCAAGATGGTTGGTCGGGAGGTGGGCTCGATGGCGGCCGCAGCCGCTCGGCCGGACGACATGCCGCTGCCCAAGGACCCCGCGGAGGTCCTGCGCGCGACGGGGCTGTCGCGGCGCGGTGTACTGCATGATGTCAGCCTGACTGTTCGGGCCGGAGAAATCGTTGGGATAGGAGGCCTGGCCGGCTCGGGTCGAACCGAGCTTGTCAGAGCGGTCATCGGCGCCGATCGCCTGGATTCCGGTGAGGTGTTCGTGAGCGGCCGGAAGGTTCACCTGAGGTCACCGACGGACGGAATGCGAGCCGGCATCGCGATGGTCCCCGAGGAACGAAAGATCCTCGGAATCGTAGCCGGTTTCAGTGTCACCCGGAACATCACGATCAGCGCCATGCGTAAGGTCACCAAGACAGCCTTTTTGCAGTCGCGGAAAGAGGAAGCAATCGCGCGCAACTTCGTCGAGGAGCTCCGGATCAAGACCCGAAGTACCGGGGAGGCCATCGAAAATCTCAGCGGCGGCAATCAGCAGAAGGTACTCTTCGCTCGCGCCCTATTCGCGGATCCGAAGCTTATCATCGTCGATGAACCGACACAGGGGATCGATGTGGGAGCCAAGGTAGAGGTGTATCGCTTGATCAGGCGGTTCGTTGCCAAGGGAGGCGCCGCTATCGTTATATCCTCGGAGTTGCCAGAGCTCCTCGGCTTGAGCGATCGCATCGTGGTGATGCGCGAGGGCAGCAAAGCCGGAGAACTCCCGGTTCCTCCGGGAAGTGTCCACTCAACAGCGCTGATGGACCAGCTCCAGCAGCAGATTATGCAATTCGCAACATGGAGTTCCCGTGACCACTAACAATTCAGGGCGGGGCGGTCGTGCCGCCCTTAGAGTAATCGCGATCGAAGGTTCGACGGTTTTGGCGGCACTTATCATCCTCTTCGTGGTGAGCGCCATTTTTGCACCCGGGTTCATGACCAGTGAAAATCTGACTAACGTTCTCGTCCAGTCGGTCTTCCTGATCATCATTGGCATAGGAATGACATTCGTCCTAGTGGCAGGCGGGATTGACCTGTCGGTCGGATCCACGATGGGCCTGAGTGGCGCTCTTTGCATCTACAGCATGAACAGCGGGGTTCCGTTTGTCCTGGCACTCCTGATCGGCTTAGCCGCCGGGGCTTTGGTGGGATTGTTCAACAGCTACTTTATCACGGTGCTCCGGATCGCGGACTTCATCGTCACGTTGGGCACGCTGTCACTAGTTCGAGGGATTGTCGAGTTGATGACTGCGAACAGTCCGCTTGATTCGCGGTCCGATGCCTTCAGCTTTTTGACAAGCGGGACGGTGCTCGGAATTCCCACCGCGGTGCTCATCGCGGTAGCCGTCATTCTGATCGGCGGAATCACCCTCGCCAAAACTCCAATGGGCCGATCCATCTACGCGGTCGGCTTGAATCCCGCTTCCGCCTATCTGGCGGGAGTTCGCGTACCGCGTGTCCGCGTCGGAGTCTATGTGGTGTCTGGGGTGCTGGCAGCCCTTGCCGGAATTCTCCTCTCCTCGCGTCTCTCCTCCGCCCAGCCAGCGGCTGGAACAGGCTATGAACTGACGGCCATCGCTGCAGCAGCTGTGGGAGGAACCAGCCTGGCCGGCGGCCGTGGATCAGTGCTAGGGACGGTTCTCGGGGCGCTGTTGCTTGGGGTTCTCCAAAACAGTCTTAGCCTCCTCCGCGTGAACGCCTTCTGGTTCCAGATTATTACGGGACTGATGATCGTCGCCGCCGTGCTCCTCGATGGAGCAATTAAGCGGTTCGTCAAGTCACAACCGGTGATGAGCCCTGAAGGAGCTTGATTCTATGTTATCGACTGACACTAAGCAACAAAGAGCAGAAGTCGTGGACGGCAAAACGCGAACCGGCGGCCTAACAAGCCGATTGCGGGCCTTCTTGGGGAAACCAGGAGCAGGCATATTCATTTTCCTGGTCGTTCTCCTGATCGTGATGGGAATTGGAACGCCGGTGATGCTGAGCCCCGGCAACTTGTTCGGCATCCTCAACCAGATGGTCTTCATTCTGATTCCGGCTTTTGGACTGACCTTGGTGATCATTGCGGGTGGTCTTGATCTATCGGTTGGGTCTGTGCTCGGTCTGACCGGAGGCATCTGTGCATTTCTGATCGTCCGCGGCGCGCCGCTGCCGCTGGCGTTTGCCTTGGCCATTCTCGCCGGTGCAGTCCTGGGTCTGATTAATGGATTGGTCGTGACCAGGCTAAGGGTGCCAGACTTCATTGCCACCCTGGCAATGCTCGGAGTAGCCCGAGGTGTCCTCTACGTCTGGACGCAGGGCGTGCCTTTTCGAAACTACATGTCGCCACCTTATTACTACCTGGGTGGTTTAAGGATGATCGCAGGCAAGATCACGATCCCACTACTGATCGCGTTGTTCCTGCTCTTGGTTCTCTCGTTTCTTCTCCAACGGACGCACTACGGCGTCCACCTGCGGGCGACGGGTAGCAACCCGGAAGCAGCGAGGCTGTCGGGAATTAGCGTCCGTCAAGTTAAAGTGTCCGCCTACGTTGTTTCAGGGATGTTGTCTGCGATCACTGGCATTCTATTAGCTGGACGATTAACGACCGTGCATCCTGATATGGGCAGCGGCTATGAACTCAGGGCTATTGCGGCCGCCGTCATGGGTGGCGCTGCGCTGAGCGGAGGTCGCGGATCGTTCTACGGCGCATTGGTCGGCGCCGTTACCCTGACGGTGATCCAGAATGTGATCAACATTCTGAATCTCGATACAAATTGGGAGGACGTCATCGTCGGAGCGATCATCCTTTTTGCAGTGTTGATCGATCGTGGGGCCTTAGCGCTAGCGGGTCGAAAATCGCGTGCCTAATCAGGCATACTGAAGACCGCGTCGGAACAGGGCGGCCGTTCAGAGCTGGTGTGAAATAGAGTAGTCGAAGAATCAAAATCCGAGTCCAAAAAAGCGATCGGCCATTAAGCCGAGAGCTTAACAAAAGAAGAAGCAACCAATGAATTCAAATCCAGACGAAAACCTTAAACGTCGTGAAAAGGAAAAGGAAAAAACGGGTCAAAACCAGATAACCCGGAGGCAACTATTCGCCAAGAGTGCCCTCGCCGGAGGGGGACTCGTGGCCGGAGGCCTCTTGGGCGGAGGACTTCTCGGCGGCTCCAGCGCTATGGCAGCAGATCCCGTCGCTGCCGGCCCCTACCCAGGCGATGAGGCATGGCGGAAGGCGGTGGCAGACAAAGTCGCCGGGCGCACGATTACGATTGGTTTTACTCCGCCAGCGCCGTCCGAATTCTACGACATTATCGAACATGGTGCGCACAGCCAGATGCGGACCTTCAGCGAATGGTTTGGAGTTAAGTGGAAGTGGGAGACTTTCTTTCCCGGCGAACATCAGGATATTAATGATCAGGTAAACACCATCCAAAACTGGGTCACGAGCAAATTCGACGCAGTTCTCGTCTGCACGGCTGGTGATTTTGCCGCCATGCAGAAGGTGTACGAATCCGCCGCCGCAAAAGGAACCAGGGTTTTCCAGTACAATATGCCCGCGGAACTCTGGCCGGAAGATCAGATGAAAGCGATCTGCACGATTGGATACAACAATGCCATGCAGGCAGGTTATATTGCGACGGAATATATCGCGCAAAAGTTAGGCGGGAAAGGAAAGCTGATCCTGATCTGGGGGTTACCCGGCCATTGGTCCAAATCACGCCTCGACGGCGTCAATATCGCTCTCAAGAAATACCCAGGCCTCAAGATTGTCGCGCAGCAAAGGGGCGATTACGTCCGGGACAAAGGGCTAAACGCAGCTCAGAACCTGCTCCAGCGCGATTCGGATATTAACGCCATTTACGGTGAGAACGAAGAGATGGCACTGGGCGCCTCCCAAGCTGTGTCAGCCTTAGGCCTGAAGGCTTGGGACGGGAAAGAGGGCATCGTTATCATCGGTGCGGACGGACTAAAGTCCGGTTACGAGTCAATCAAGCAGAATCAACTCACTGCCACGGTGAGTGTGGGCCCTGTCGAACAAGGACGTCAGAGCATCCAGACGATCTTCTGGAACGTGGTGTATGGGTATGTCCCACCAAAAGTGCTCGATGTCCGGACCTTGGTTGTTGACAAGACGAACGTCGAAGAACCACTGGCTTATGTGAGCTGGGCACTGGGCTCTCCAAAGGTCGGATAAGTTTCCGGTCTGAGTCGCAATGACCATGACTCTGAAGAAAGTAAGACAGTCCAACTGAGCAGAGCGAGACGACAGGCAGGGTTTGGTTCGCGTCAGACCTGGCAAAGGCCTAACTTGGCGTCTCGCGAAAGCTCCGAGTCAGTTGTTCCCAGCCAAAGAAAAGCATCTCGTGAATTCTTCAACCGGGTTTTTCAAACGTCAGGAGCCAATCCGCTACCAGGGCCCGGATAGCACTGATCCCCTTGCCTTTCGCTGGTATGATCCAAACCGACTTGTGCTCGGTAAGAGGATGGAAGACCATTTGCGTTTTGCGGTCTGCTATTGGCATTCCTTCAACTGGCCCGGGACCGATCCGTTCGGCGGCCAAACCTTCGACCGACCTTGGTTCGGGACAGGACTGGATCATGCCAAGTTGAAGGCAAATGTCGCCTTCGAGCTTTTCAATCTCCTTGGCGTGCCCTTCTTTAGTTTCCACGATCGCGACATTGCGCCGGAAGGCAAGACGCTACGGGAATCGAACAGCAATGTCCGCGCCATTGCGGACGTCTTCGCGCAAAAGATCCAGGACACAAAGGTCCGCCTCCTCTGGGGTACCGCGAACCTCTTCTCCAACCGTCGTTTCATGGGGGGTGCCGCCACCAATCCGGATCCGGACGTCTTTGCCTATGCCGCCGCGCAGGTGAAGAACGCGCTAGAGATCACGTACGAACTGGGCGGCGAGAACTATGTACTCTGGGGCGGCCGCGAAGGCTATGAGACATTGCTCAACACGGACCTTAAGCGCGAACTCGATCAGCTCGGCCGTTTCCTCAATCTCGTTGTAGAACACAAGTACAAGATTGGTTTTAAGGGAACGATTCTTATCGAGCCCAAGCCGATGGAGCCGACCAAGCACCAGTACGATTTCGACGTAGCGACGGTCTACGGCATGCTTAAGACCTACGGCCTGGAGAAAGAAGTTAAGACAAATATCGAACAGAACCACGCCATTCTTGCCGGTCACAACTTCGAGCATGAGATCGCTCTGGCCGCTGCGCTCGGTATATTCGGCTCCATTGATATCAATCGGGGCGACTATTTGACGGGCTGGGATACGGATCAGTTTGCCATGAATGTCCCGGAAATGACGCTCGCTTTGTATGAGATGCTCAAGGCCGGTGGGTTTACTACTGGCGGCTTGACATTCGATGCCAAAATCCGCCGCCAGTCGCTCGACCCCGAAGACCTGCTCTATGCTCATGTCGGATCGATGGACGCGATCGCTCGCGGCCTTCTCAATGCCGCCGCCCTGCTCGAAGATGGCTCCATTAAGAACTATGTTTCCGAACGTTATTCCGGTTGGGATGGAGATCTCGGCCGCTCGATTCTTGCTGGACAGAGGAGCCTCAATGACCTCGCCGCCTATGTCCATGATCGCGATTTGGAACCTCAGCCGCGCTCCGGCCGCCAGGAATATCTGGAAAGCTTGATCAATCGCTTCAGCTGAGCCGATCCGGACCGGGAAGTAGCCCCCAAAATCAATGACATTTATCGCTTCGCTCCTACCGTTTTTAACACGCACAACATATAGAGTGTATCCATTACAGTTGTAGTCTATAACCTGATGAGAACAATAAACTATCTCACTTCGCCTCTCTGCGCGTTTGTGCTGGTTATCGGCCTTGCAGGAAAAGTCCATGGCCAAACGGTCGATCCGGTGAAGGCGCTAGCTGCGCTTCAAGAGAAAGTCTTGAGCAAAGGTCCCAACGGTGAGGAGCCCTCACCCGCAAGCTCTGTAAGCTTAACTGCTGAAGAAATTGCCAAGGTTCAAGAACTCAAAGCCAAGGCAGCGATCGTGATGCACTATACCCGTAGTGAGTGGTCGCAGGCGCAGGTTGCCGGCCTCAGATCGCAGTTTGACAAAATGGGAATTGAAGTCATCGCAGTTACCGACGCTGGCTTTAAAGCCGAGAGGCAAGTCGCCAATATCGAGACGGTTCTCGCTCAGAATCCTCAAATAATCGTCTCAATCCCGGTTGATGCCGATATCACAGCTCCAGCATATAGGGAGGCTAGTCAAAAAGGAGTCAAGCTGGTCTTTATGGACAATATTCCGGCTGGGTTCGTGGCGGGAAAAGATTACGTCAGTGTTGTTTCCGCAGACAACTACGGTAACGGCGTTGCCTCCGCTCTTCTGATGGCAGAGTTTCTGAAAGGCAAAGGTCAGATTGGACTAATCTACTATGCAGCTGACTTTTTTGTGACTAATCAACGTTACGAAGCTTTTAAAAAGACGATTACGGACAGCTATCCTGGAATCGAGATAGTCGCTGAACAAGGAATCAGGGAACCCGACTTTTTCGGAGACGCGAACCGCGTCGCTTCCGTAATGCTGACGACGAACCGGAGCTTGAACGGCATCTGGGCAGTGTGGGACCTGCCGGCACAAGGAGTAGTGTCTGCGGCTCGGGCTGCAGGGAGAGATGATCTAGTCATTACTACGATCGACCTCGGGTTGAATGTCGCTGTCGAAATGGCCCGGAATGGGACAGTTAAGGGTCTTGGTGCGCAACAACCGTATGATCAAGGCGTTACTGAAGCGCTTCTTGCCGGTTACGGACTTCTTGGTAAACCAGCCCCCGCCTACGTTGCTCTGCCTGCTCTTCCAGTTACCCGGGAAAACCTGCTCGATGCGTGGAAAACCGTTTATCATACCGAGGCACCCGCCAGCATAATAGACAGAATGAAATGACCTCGCGAGTATTGCTAGTTTCTTCTGTGACGCTTCAGAGTTGGTAGACCGCTGCCGGGCTAAAGAGCAGTTTTCGAGGTGAATGGTGCGCTGAAATTGCGTAACGAACATCAAATAAAGGAATTTAATAATTATGGACCTTAAACTAGAAGGCAAGGTCGCTCTTGTAACCGGGGCCAGCAAGGGAATCGGCAAGGGTATCGCGAGTGCACTGGCCGCCGAAGGCGCCAATATCGTCATCTCCGCACGGGGTCAGGTTGAGCTCGAAGCGACGGCAGCTGAGTTGAATGCGGCCGGCCGGGGACAGGTCGCGGCCGTCGTTGCGGACGTCACCAAAGCCGCCGACGCCGTACGTCTGGTCGAAGAAACCGTAAGCCGCTTCGGCAAACTGCAGGTTTTAGTGAACAATGCCGGTGGCATCGACAATTTTGGTTCGTACGACGAACTCAGCGACGATAATTGGCGGGCGCTTTTCGATCTAAATGTCTTATCCGTGGTCAGAATGACTCGTGCGGCGCTGCCGCATATGCGGCGGGAGAAATGGGGGCGCATCATCAACATCGCCTCCGAAAATGGTCTTCAGCCGGACGCTTTCATGCCGCATTACAGTGCCACCAAGGCGGCGCTTATCAACATGACTAAGAGCATGTCGAAAGCCTTCGCTGCGGACGGAATTCTGGTGAACACAGTCTCGCCAGCATTCATCTTGACCTCTCTTTCTTCGGAGGTGGTGAAACAGCGAGCAGCCGAAGGAGGGATTTCGTTCGAGGAAGCCGAGAAGCATCTCCTCGGAGAATTACGCCCGCATATCGAGCTAAAACGTACGGGACGTATCGAAGAGGTCGGCAGTGCCGTCGCCTATCTCGCATCCGAATCGGCGTCGTTCATCACCGGGACTAATCTGCGCGTCGATGGTGGTTCGGTCGCAAGCATTTGACGTCGCCGGACCGGGACGTTGATTGTGACTTGCTCTTTGGCCTGAGACCTTACGTCAGACGCTACCCAGCAAGATCGTGAACGGCGTTCTCAGGGAGCGGTGGCACCTTATCGAGCAATACGGAAGATATTTATGAACCTGTTGGAAACAGCGAAACGACTTGCCGAACTCGCCGAAGAAGAGGCACGGCGCATGAATGTTCCCATAACGATCAGTGTCGTGGACATCCATGGAAATATCGTTCTAAAGCACCGCATGTCGGGAGCACTGCTGATATCAATCGAGATGTCGGAGCGCAAGGCTTACACTTCAGCTTCGTTGCACATGCGGACCGAGAAGATGACCCCTTTGGTGCAGCCAGGGCAACCTCTCTATACCCTTACTTCGACGGCGGGGGGCAGGTATGTTGCTCTGGGGGGAGGAGTTCCACTGCGGGACGGCGAGGAATTTGTAGCCGGTGTTGGCGTCAGCGGTGGCACCACTGAACAGGATACCATCATAGTGGAAGCGGCGTTCCGAAAGCTTGACGTGGCTGGTTAAGGCCAGTCCAAAAGCCAGTCCATAACGTACGCGTAGCCCATCGTCGGCGAAGTCGTCTGAGTGTTTCGAAGCCAACATCATTGCTACTACTCAATAGACAACTTCAAAACCCACCGATTCTTTGCAGGAGCATCCCTGCTAGCCGAAGTTCGGATTCGATCGAGACCAACCGGCGCTTTGCAAACCTGCGCGTCAATCTGTATTTTCGCACCCAAGCGAGCGCTTAAGTTCTGGAGCAAGTGCTAGCTTGGCCTTGCCGGGTCAAGGTCGCATCCGACTCACCTGCGGTTACCGCGGTATTTGCAGGAGAGTTCATGCTGGGAGAATGCCTCTTGCCTCCAAGCGGCGAAATCAAGCTCCGTGCCTCCGGACGTCGCTAGCGACCGAGCGCACCGTTCGCAGGACGGGATTAATAGCCCGCTCACCCGGATATAGCCGTAATGCTCAGCTGGAGGCGGATCACCGCCTCGAAACGCCCACTCATCTTCCCGGATGCAAAACCAACACGATACGGCCCCCTCACTGAAGCGAGAGTTTGGCATGATGCATCCGACTCAGCAAGAATGGTGCCAGATGCAGCTCGCCCGGCGCGTCGATTTTAAGTGTCGGTTTGAGCGAAAATGTCGCGTCTGGACAAGCATGGACATCACAGCGAAAGGATCTCGGCGGCTTTGAAGTGTTGTGGGTGCGCAATCATATTTTCATATATTTCGTAATTAAGCATAAAGTCATTGCGATCGCAGCGCCAAAGGGATGCTTCGGACCCAAAAATCACGAAACTCCGTGTAGTGAAGCGCTTCGGTTGGGCGAATCAGGCCCTAGCTAAGCTAAGAAAACGAATAGGCAATTTTGATCTATAAAATGGAAGGTAATCAAGCAGTCGCTTTTTTGGCTGGCTGGAATGAATGAGAGCCGATCGCCGGTCTTCCGGTTTCAACGTTCTTAATGCGGTCGGGTGGAGTAGTCTGAATCTCCGTTCGTCTTCTTCTTGAGGAACGTATTTCGTCTGCCCATTTCTTCTCTCAATCGACTGGCGATATCTTCCGCGGTGGGATGATAATCGGGATTGTCCCGGACCAAATGTGAAATGGCGGCAATGTGAGCTTCACCAAACGCGGTGGTGAACAGACCCGCGGTAACTCCTGAAATGAGTCCATTGAGGAAAGGGCCGGCTCCTGGAATCAAGAGCAGAAACGCGCCTAATACTGAACGCCCCAGGAGCGTTCCTCCTACTCCCGCCAGCGTTGAACTTACGAGCGTCGTAAAAAAGGCAGTATCCATGCGCAGGCCAAAAGTGGCGGTGATGCTTGCCAGCATCGAGATCTGAATGGGTACAATTAGATAGGCGTCAGCGAAGGGGATCGGAAAGGCCCCGATCCCTGCCGCGGCGCTGGTCGCACTGGCCACGATCAAGTAAGCCCTCTCTTTTTTAAGTCGCAGCGTCACCCTCTGCGCTGCGGCGAAGGCATTTTTTTGGCCGTCTGGAATCACCTGCATCGTCCATTCGACGAGGTCCGGTAGATTCACCGGACCCAAGACATGCCCATCATCCTGCAGTTCCGGGATTGCCCGGACTCGAATGACATTGCTGGCTCTCGGCAAAAGTCTCTGCACTTCGGATCGAAAACCGTTGTCGGCGCGCGACTTGGTGATCACGGCCACCACCGGAATGTGTTTGGCCAGTAAGTTGAGAAGCTTTATCTCAGCGTCCTCGATCCTTCTTCCATCCTCCGAGATGCAGAGCCACGCGCAGTGAATGTGTTCATTCGGATCTTCCGACTGGGCAAGACCACAGATGAGTTCTTCGAGTTCTTCGAGCGATTCCAAAAAGCGGTCGAGTTCTAGACCTCGCGTGTCAAAAATATAAAGCGGAACCCCTTTCTTTTTGATCCTTCTGGTGTTTCTGGTTGCCGGCCGGCCTTGACCGGTGCTTGCGAAATTTCCTTGAAAAACAGCGTTAATTAAGGTGCTTTTGCCGACCCCGGTTTTGCCCGCGACAAGGAGATTTACCCGCCCGCGATTGCGAACGGCCTCCTTCAGTTGCTTTAACTGGTCATTAAGGACTGAGGCAAAATCGTCCATAGGAGTGAGGTAGAAAAGGACATCCGTTTAAAATAAGAGGGGGATTCCATAGCCCCACACCACTCATGTCAAGCGATCCGTGCGGTGCGACCGTTGCCGCACTGACCCCTGCAGTCGATGAAATATTGTTTCCTTGTGCGGCCGGTTCGGCACGATGTGGCTAATTTTTCTTCGGGTTCAGCTTATCCAGGTGAGCCCGAGCGAATTCGCCAACGGTCATGGATCTGTGTCCGGTCAGCTTTTCGACGTTATTATCCGATCCTGACATATGGCCGGTCTGGTAGTCCGCCATCGCGCCTCGAAAATGCTGGACGACGTAAGGCGGAACGCCCATTGCCTCAATCGATGTGCAATATTCGTCGATTGACAGGTCCTGAAAAACGATTTTGCGTCCGAGCGCCTCGGATAACTCTTCCGCCATCTGCTCATGATCCATCTCGACCGGACCGGAAAGAGGAATGGTCTTACCAATATGCTCCTCAGGGTTCTTCAGCAGCGCTGCGATGGCGCGGCCCTGATCATCCGCCGCGATTGGCGAATGTCGTCCCTTGCCGACTGGCATTCGGAGGATGCCCCGTTCGTCTTTGCCGTGCACCATCGCACGAACATCAAGCCCGAGGGCCAGCGCCTCTTTAACGGCGGCTCGGCCGGTGTCTCCGGTTGCGCCAGTAATCAACACTTTACGTTTCATTTTCTGCTCCTTTTGGTTACACGGGTGGATAGTGTGCGGGTTACTTTTGCCGGCTGCATATGCATCACCCTGTCAACCGCAGCGGTTCGCGACGCCTGTTCGTCTTACGGTTGTCGCTCACGCCTCTTTGATGAGCAGGTGGAGCGGGGTCAGTGGACTGAGTTCCGTAAATTCGAATTCCATCAGCTTCGCTTTGCCCAAAGGCAGTTCATCCAACAAGGCCCGCGCTTCCTCGGTTGTTGTAACGGGACCTTTCTGATCCTGGCGAGCCACTCGCGACCAAGTCCAAACGTTCACGCTGGACCCACCCCCTAGAACCTTACCCATGGAGTAAGGGATGGCGCGTCCATTGAGCTGTGCGTTTGGATCTGCGTGGAATCCCCAATCCATTGGGTGCCGAAGATCCGCATCCACTGATTGGGGTCCGTCACTAAGTCGGGGTCATCATCTCGACCGGCCTCGAGGAGCAAGACTCGGACGGCTGGATTTGAAGCAAGTCTCCCAGCGACGACCGAGCCTGAACTCCCGCTTCCACACACGATGTAATCGAATTCGTTGTTCAACTTGGAGGCAAGGTCTGTCTGGTTTGCGCGAACGGCGCTCTCAAAAGTCTTTTCGTTTGATACTTTCACATGTGCTCCTGCGGTCTCGTGCCGTCGTGTAGCGCCCGTTCTACATCCAGCGCGTTTTTCTCGCAAAATGCCTGCGCATCTTCAAGCCTGTCGAATCCCTGGAACTCAATCCGGCTCACCTGTTCTCCAAACCTGTCGGATCCACTCTCATATTTGGCGAACCAGCGGTTCGTTTTCATCTCATTGTCGAAGTTTCGGTACACTAAGTAGTAACCGTGGATGCTCTTCGCGAGATGTCCCAATCCGTATGCTTGCCAGGCCAATCCCATAATTAACCATGTTTTTGAAATATGCTTCGGCTTTCCCCGGGCGAACGCTCCTTAACTACTTCTTTACCCCCAAAACCCCATCCTTTGCGGCCTTGGCAACACGAAATTTGACAACAGTCTTGGCGGGAATCTTGATCTTCTGCTGCGTCTTTGGATTAAAACCCGTGCGCGCTTTCCTCTTCTGCTTCACCAGTTTGCCGAAACCGGGCAAGACAAATTCGCCATTCTTTTTGGTCTCTTTGTAGGCAAGCGCGCCAAGAGTATCCAGGAATACTCCCGCGGTTCGTTTGTCGGTCTGGGTGGCTTCGGCAAGTGCACTTTGGAGTTCGGTCTTGGTCATTTTGTAGCCGGTTATGCCAGAAACCGGTGACCCGCGTCACCCAAGTTCTTTGAAACGCAGAAAAATCCAGTTGGCAATCCCCCACTCTTCCCTCCCCCACCCTTCCGCGAGTTTATGCTTTCTGATCGAAAGCGACGCTCGATCTTCTCCGCCGCAAAGCCGAGTCCATTGGAAAAGCAGCCTGGGTTCGCTTCCGTGAGTGTTGGAAGACGGGCAGGTGGCGAATGGCAAGAACAAGTTGGCTTGAGATCGGAGAGGGCCCGAATACTAGGGACCGTGCTCGGGTCGGTACTCAACCTATCAAATTCAGACCGGCATCCCTTTTCAGAAAAGTTATTTCATGCTCTCCGGCGCCGAGCGTAAGTCCGGTGGCTCGAAGCGAAGAGCAGCTGTCTGAGTACGTTTCCCAAAGTTTCCCAAAAACCGGCCAATTTGGGAGCAACAAGGGGTAGCCACCACCCTCGTCACATTGGGTTGAAGGATGTAGCGTTTGAACATGTCTACTTCTCCAGATCGCCCACTGAATGATGGTCGAACGTGATCGTATGGACGCCATCCTTTGCCGCTTTCACAGCGAGGATGCGATGAATGGAAGTTGACGGATTCTTTGCCGCTTTTGATTTGTAGCCCCGAGATCGCTAAGCCGAACGAGTATTTGGCGGAAATCTGGGGAGAAATGACCGATGATGAGGCATTCGCCAGCCAACAAGAATTTCAGGAATTCTTGAGTCTTACTGATGCGCCATTGGAACAGCATCGGCCGCAAACTCGAGGAGGACGATGTCTCTACTCCTTTGTTATTCGAGGATGACGAAGACACCGCTCACGGCAACGATCCGGAAATGCACCCTTAAGGACCATATCCATCCCGAACTCCGAGATAAACTGATCCTCGGAATTTCGGGAGCCGTGCCAGCGATTTACCGCTACTTCGCTCCCTAGCCAAAGGATGGCAGCAGGACGCGGTGCAGAAAGAACAGCATATCGCCCAGCGGAGCAAAACATTGGCCGGAATGATCCTTGCCGCTGCGGTTCGGGCAAGAAATATCGTCTAATTGCTCCTCGGAGAAGAAATCCGCTCCGTCTGTGATGATTAACCCCATTTCACGGACGCAGGCCTAGTCACTGCGGGGATAATAAATCTCATTGAAAAATCCCGTGGCTGAGAGTGAACCAGACGCGACTCTTGTTGCTGAGGGCCGTGCCAACGCCGGTTTTAGCGCTGAAAGTCCAGCGTAGCTCAATGCCGGGAGAGCCAGGCGCTTGATGATTGGATGTTAGCACAATATTTCGGCTGTTGGTTCTCTGCCGCCCTTTACACTTTTCCTTCCGGAGACTCGGCGACTCCTCCCGACAGCAGGATTTCCGGGAGGTCAATAAGTGCTACGCCGATCCGGCAGTCTGCAATCCCGTAATAAATGTCGAAGCGGTGTGACGTGCCAAGGTCGCCGCGACAGGCCAGCCTTTTGGTCAGAGACCGGGGATTCCACCTCGTATACGCCCGGTTTGATGAACAGAAATACTTATTAAAAAGCCTACCTGTTACAGGGTAAGCTATTGTGGTCATGAGGGCGTCCTTGCTTTGGCGAGAATCCAATCTCGTAGTTGCACCACGATGAGAACATCCGACTCCAAAAGACTTGCGTAGGACGTCCCGAGAGGAGAAAAAAGAATCCCAATGGGCCATCAACCGGACTCTCACTCTCCTAATAACCTGTGGAACGAATCTTGCGCTAACTAACTACCGGCCCCGCTCGTTAGTTAGGTGGGTTCCGCCCGCGCGCTGAAGGCCGCAACGCGAAATGATCGGCTAGCAGCCTCATTGACTATTGCGACGACACCGCGGTGACTTGAACGGCCAACGTTTTGGTGGGATCGCCTTGGGCTGTAGATTCCACCTGGTAGACGCCAGGTTTCACACTAACCGTCAATTTTTCGGTCGCACCCGGCGGGAGTGGCGCGGTAAAGGAGCTTTCCAGGCCAGGCCCCGAGACCTTGAACCCTCTCTCCTCGGTACCAACGTTGGTCACTTTAAAAGTGACGGCTCCAGCATCTACGCTGGTAGGCATTTCCATGTGCGTCTCGCCCAGAGAAACATCCACATCGTGATTTGCCACCGCCTGTTTCACGTCATGTGCCACGTCGCTGAATCCCCGGCCGATCCCGCGAATTACATCCTCAGCTTTATCCCCGATATCCCCGGCTTGACCTGACGCCGGAAAAAGGCTCAGCGCGCCGATCGCAAGAAGAGATAACGTTCGTCTCATACCAATATATCGAAATTGCGAGCGCCAATGGATCTGCGGTTCTATGGTATACGTCACCGTATTGTGATGTGATCCGCGCCAAAATCATCCTCCTCGCAAAATGAAGGATTCTCCAATGCGTGATCGTCCCGGCTGGATATGGCCGCGTCAGATTGTCAGCAAGTGGCGTAAGCGATTGTACGGGGTCATATCAGATGAGTTCGTCTGGGACGAGGATGGCGAAGGAGCAGGAGTTGATGAGGCACTGTCGTTTGGAGCGGCCATCGCCCCGGTGCTGAGGCCGAGAGAGGCGGCACAAAGCAGTAGTGTGGTGAAGGGAGGTCTTTTCATGGTGTTACTAGACCGCCCGCTTGGTTACTTACGCTCCCGGCGGTCGCGGTGCCCGCCCGGAGCTCCTTCGAACAGTCGATAGCAGGCTAGGTTCGCATCGTAGATGCGGCTCGGCTTCAGCGAAGATCCAGATGACAACAATGTAACGTTCAGGGTATCTTTTTGGAATCAGTTCGTTCCACTGGAGCAACGTAAACGGTAAGACAACAACCCTTTGCAGGCCCGTATGTCTGTGCCTCACGGCCGGATGGAGTTCATTTACCGACGTCGCGAAAAGAAACTCCAACAGTCGCAACAGCCGCAGAGGATGGATCGGTTTCGATACCTTCCTTGCCATCGCTCCAGCGCCTTCGCTCCTCGCCCTCCGATGCCAGCCTATCAGTTAAGTCACCCATTCGACTTCTTAAATACGTCATCGTATTTACACATAATGGTACTTAGCTAGGGCCTCGGTAGGTCCGCCGAGAGCCCTCACTCTGGAACAAAGGAAGGGTGCCATCCTAAATGCGCCTTACCCTCGCGCCATTCGGGTCCGCCGTCTGCGCCAGTCTTAACTGTGACACTCGCAAGCTGTCACTAGAAGACCTCCTCTCCCGAGGACTGCTCTGAAGTAGCCGGAACGCCGCTGGGCATTTCTGAGTAGCAAACGTGAATTCGTTACGCAACAACCATCGGAACAGATCGGGTGCTCGCCCATTTTGGCGGTGGACTCGCCTATCGGTTTACTTCTCTCGATCACCATTTTGAAATGCCATGACGTGGTTTGCATTCAGCTGGCACACTTTTTCGGCTTCGTTCCTTGCGCTGCTTTTTGAAGGCATCCCTTTTGTTCTCCTGTGGCTTGTTGATTTCCGGTATCATCGCCGTCGGGCTGTGAACTACTATCTAGACTAGCTAGTTAACACTTCCACGCCCTGTTTCCCTCTGTATCCGAAGAGTGTAGTTCCTTCAAAACGTGGAGAAGAGCATAACATTGGCATTGCTTCACAGTCAGTGCATCGGAGTGCACTCATGACTCCGGCCGCAGATCACTCGGAAAAAGAATCGTCTTAATTCTCGATAGACGACCGAGAAAAGCCCGGTTTCGCCCCAGGCATGCCCCACGCCACCTGGTCTGTAAGCACAGCGGGCGCATTTAATGGATGAGCTCTTAGCTCGATTCCAAGGCCGGAGAACCGGTTCCACACCCCCAGAGATTCGTCACGACGTGGACCACCGTAAAGTCGTTGACTGAAGCAAACCACACACATTACGAAATTTTAATGTTTGCTTAATTGACTTTATATCCACACCTCGGCGAAATTATATAGCATTGGAGGAATAGTGTTATGAAGTTGCATTTTCTCCTCGTCGGTACGGTTGCTATTGGATTGGTGACCTTGGCTACCGATTCGGATGCTCACGGCGGCGGAGGTGGCGGAGGTGGCCACGGCGGAGGTGGCGGAGGCCGCGGAGGCGGCATGTTTCACGGCGGCGGAGGCGCCCGGGGAGGAGTTGCCATGTTTCGTGGCGGAGGTGCCGTGTTCCACGGCGGCTGGCATTCCGGGGGCCTTCGCGGTCGCGGCCGCTTTTTTAATCATGGTCGTTTTTTTGGCCCGGGTATCGGCTTTTATGGCTATGGATACGCGCCGTGGAACGATTGGGACTATGGGTACTATCCCGACCCGTACTACGGAGACTATGAGTACTTTCCCTACGGGGACTATGAGTATTACGGCGGTCCGTCCGACGGGATTCAGAACGCTCAAGTTTTGTCCACCAGGGCAGTCCAAACGGCACTCGCGTGGCGCGGCTACTACCGGGGCCGGATAGACGGTGTGATGGGGCCGGAAACCCGCGATGCGATTCGATCTTTCCAAGCGCACCAGAGCCTACCGGTGACCGGTCAAATCGACCATGGGTTGCTCAACGCGTTGCGCCGTGGAGGATCAAACGACCATAAGACAACGTGAGCTTTCGTATTGCAGTATTGCATCGCGAAAAAGTAGATCGACTGGAATCTTCGATGGCTGGGATTGTGTTATTCGCCATGCCCATTTTCACCGGACTTTCCGCCGTTGACCCCCGCATCCGCTGGATACGAAGGGCTGCTGTTCCCCCAGAACACTCCGTAAAAATATACAAGACAATAATCCCTACCCTGTCCCGAATCGCGCGAAGAAGATAAGTCCTATCCCAACTTCGTCCCAGGGCCGTCGAACTCACCGTCCACGTGGCACTAGTAGTGCGTGCCACCGCCTTCCGTTCCGAATGGTCCTGATTGCTTTACGCAGGACAGAATGTGTGTATCGCACGCGTTTTCTCACTCCCACGACAGCCTAGCCACAACCATAGTTGGGCACGGTCCCCTAGAACTATGTCGCTCTTATAGGAACTTCGAAGGGGGTTTTCTTCAGTCTGACGGGGTTAGCGACGCCCCGCCAAAGAGCATCGCGCCACTGGAAACGCTCCCAGAGTGAAGTCCTTGTTTGAAGCAGATGGCACACATTAATAAATCTTAATGCTAGATTCATTGATTCTTCCTTCTCAGGGGCTTAAGAACTTATATGGATGAGTAACATACACTCTTTATGAAACAACTCATTGCCTTAGCCGTTGTCGCACTTGCGTGGCAGATAGTATCAGCATCCGCTGGGGAGGAGGCAGTTGTCAGTTCAAAGGAAGTCGCTGCGCCACCGCCTCCGCCGACAAGTTACTTCCGCAGTAACGAGTTCAGCCAACCATATCTCGGCGTGGCAATTGAGGGTGATCCCTTCAATGGGATACCGGGCGCTTTTTGCGGATCGACGGTAACCGGTAATGCGATACTTCGCTATCCGCTCGATATTACATTCCCCGGCTTGCATCTCGCGCCATATGTGTTTGGCGGAGTTGGCGGCATTTTCAACGAAAGCAATACCTTCACCCGGGTCGCGACCTTTGGAAATTCGGTACATTTAAATCGCAGCGGTTCTCGGGATGAAGGTCCTGTGGGGATTCCGGAGGTGGTCTTGAATACCGCTTCACACCGCACATTGGCTTGTTTTCTGACGCTCGCTATAATTGGGTCCACGGACCGCGAAACGACTTCATGCTGACGCGCGTTGGTATACGGTTTGCCTTCTAATTGAGTGCGTGAACTGTCGACAGAAAGTAATTAAGGAGGCCACGTCTTGGCCGACTCCGAGGCGCGGCCAGGCGAATTATTTAACTTGAATGCAGTGAACAGAGGAACGTTTATGAAAGGATTGCTGATTTCCCTTTGTGCCGGTTTTACAATGATCGCCGGTGTCGCTATGGCTCAGGAGTTTACGACCACCCGGCACCTTGCTCCCCAGTCGGAGCCAGCGCGTCCGCCTGTCGAACAGAATTCGAATTCTTCCTGTTTCAGAAAGTTTATGGCAGCTCGAAACAAACTGCAGCTGGTGAACCCGCTGGCGCCCCGACAATATGGCAGCGGAGCGCAAGTCGTTGTTGCGGACCCTCAAGATCCACAGGAGAGGCCCTATGCCGTTCGATTGTTCTCCATCGCATTTTGATCTGAGATCGCATACAACACAATTGTCTATCTATATTGTAAGTATAGCTCGTGGCCTACCTCGCGGAAGAAAGCACACTTGTGCGGTGCGCCGTATGTTCTCGTTTCCGAGTGGGCTTCCATTATAACTTCCAGGGGGAAACTAATCGACGGCCGACAGCGGCCGTTGGCAAGGAGTGAGAACAATGCGTCTTTTTAGGAGAATATTCAAAAGATGCACACTGGAAGATCACACCGCAGCTTTTTAGAATAATCAAAAGCCTTTTGAGGATAATCCAAACGTTATAGTTATTAGATCGTTGTCAGAGAAGAAATTCGCTTCAAGCCAATAAGGATAGGCACAAAGACTTATCCCCGCGATCGCGCCTACGCTGCTAAAACCTTTTTGATTGGATTTGACAAAGCGCTGCCCAAGCGGTTCAGGAGCGCGGCGGTTTGCCCGGGAGTTGGGATTCGGCGAGAACCATTGGGAGGCCCTCCCCCGCCTGGCCGATCTCTTCGACAGCCAAACTCCGCAGCCTTTCTTCAAGGGCTCAAAAGTCTCCGAACTCGAGCGGGTGAAGAGGGTGCTAAAGGCCGCCTCAAACGACCCCTATGCAGTGGCACAAATGCTTGGACGGCGAATCGGCACTGATTTCGGAAATCTGGTGATTCCGCTCCCAAGGACATCCGAAGTCCTTTCTTACGCGTTCACGTGCCCCTGCCAAACTTTTTTCGGAAAGCTCCTTTACTTTCGAAAGCGGCTCGCTGGCGAACCGGCGCCATGCTTCGATTCGCAAGGACTTAGGTTAGGCGCCTTCACCGAGTTGATACCCAGCAGCGAAACGTTACGCAGGATGAACGGGAACACAGTCCTGGGCAACTCCGGCCAAGTCCACAGGACGCGACCGAGCCGTAGGAAGCTGTGGTCGCCAGCACTGTAGCCAGTGTCTGGCCGCCGACGCTGTCGATGGCGCCCGCCCAACGCTCCGATGCCAGCGACGGCAGTCAGTTGGCCGTTCTTTACCTTTCCACAAACGTTCCGAACGAAAAGCCTTAGCCTTTGCCTTAGGCAAAGTTTTTAGTTCCTACTTGGCGTTAGATGATCAGGAACCAAGTAAACGGTCCAAGCTCGCGGCTTCGCTCTCAGGGATGGGTTCGGCGCGGATCGCTTGCTCTGCAAGAGTATGGCAGATATCGTCGATTATTTCTTCCAGCAATTTTGTGACCTTGCCCTGCTCTTCCGCCTCCTGTACTCCTTTTGCAACTAAAGATTGATATATTTCATGGGCTGCAAAAGATGCCACGATAAGCTTGGAACTGAGAATATCGTGAAAGAATTGTCTGGTTCGCTGCCTCTCTTCCTCGCGACCAATCAAGTGCCCGTGAATGAAGCCCTCGAATGCCACATCGCCAACTGGAAGATCCAACATTGCCAGCAGTATCCCATCTTTTCGTCTAAGTGCTCTGCCAGGCACCCACTCATTGGTAAGAGACTTTTTGAGCACGCAGGGCACGAATTGAATTATATGCTCCGAATCGTGGTGTTCCACAGCTAATCCACTATAGCTTTCCTCCAAAAGGATCAACGAAGTAAGCCGAGCCTGAGCCAACTCGATATCCGAGATTCCCGCTCTTTCTTGAAATGCCTGATTCCAGAACATCAAAGCATCATCTTTGAGATTACCCATAGCCGCGGGCAAAGAGAAATGTTCAAGCGCAGAGCATATGGTCCGCAGGTCTGTCAGATCAGGCATGGTCGTTGAAAGCCCGAACATAGGAACAGCGGACCAGCCTAAACAAGTAACCCAACCGAACACTGAACGCTGTGGATATCGCAAGGGACGACTTAACAACAAATCACCTGTCGCGTCCTGGGACCGACCTGAGGCAAGTTGACCGCTCAGGAACGATTTGATCTCGCGGTTTCGCATTAAGAAGATCTGCCAACGCCAGTTGACGGGTTCTAAGCAGACATTGACAACAGAGCAGGAAGCTAAGGACGCCTCGCGTGCCGCGCTCCAAGGCTGGTCGGCTCTGGTTGTGGTAGATGACGCGTGGACGGTCGATCACGCCGATGCGTTTGCGTGAGGCGCGCCACCCTCTCGCCGGGCGACGCACTAAAGATGTTGGCTGAGTGGGTGGGCGAGAAAAGCCCGGACAAGCTGCCACCGGAAGCTGCGAAAGTAGCGAAGGAATGCGGCTATCTGCCATTGGCCCTGGCGATGATCGGCGCAATGATTCGTTTGCGGCCCACGGCGTGGAAGGACGCCCTCGGCCGCCTGCACCGCGCGGACCTCGAAGCGGTTAAACGAAACTTCACCGGCTACCCGTATCCCGACCCCGACCTATTCCGGGTGATTGAGGTCAGCATCGAGGGGCTGGAGTCGGTTGACCGTGAGCGGTACCTGGATCTCGCGGTGTTTCCCGAAGATCAGCCGATGCCCGAAGTAGCATTGCGCGTGCTCTGGATCTGGACAAAGTGCACACCCGCGACTGCATGACGCACTTAACAGCGCGTTCGCTTGCTACGAGGTCGGAGGCAAGTGGCTACGAGACGCTGATAGTTCAAGACCTCCAGCGCGATCTAATGCGTGAACGGCGTGAAAAGAACCTGCCCGCCTTGCACCTACGATTGGTGGAAGCCTGGGATGCGTTGCCGAAACTGCCGGATACCTATGCGGTGGCGGTGGATCGCGTATCACCTGGTACAGGCTGGACGCAAGGATGAGCTGCGCCATCTCTTACTGGATTTCAACTATCTATCTATCTAGAGGCGAAACTCGCCGCCACGGATACGAAAGCGCTGATTGCGGATTTTGACTACCTCGCCGTCGACGAAGAGTTGCGCTTGATACAATCGGCCATCCGCCTTTCAGCGCATGTTCTGGTCCGCAACGCCCGGCAATTGGCGGGACAACTGATGAACTTCTCCTCCAGCAGAAGCAGGAGTTCGCCCGTGCGGCGGATTTTAAGATCGGAAAGCAATGATTTCCGCGGACTGCAGGCGTTCCCGACCAGCCTCACAAGCGAGAAAACCCGGCTCCGACTCGACAAGTTCAACCATCTAAGCCACGCATTCATCGCGCAGCTCGAGCAATTCGATCCGGAATGCTGCCTCTGTTCAAACATCAAGTGCGTCGTTCAGCGCCGATAAGCCTGACGTTCCAGCGAGCGACGGACTTTTGGTGTTTGTGCGTAGACACGATGAGGTTAAGTCCTCAGCGCTTTCGGAATCGAGTTTCTTCAAGTACTTGAGCCATTCAGATGTCGATGCGGTGCATGTACCATTCCCGCAGCAGCAAGGAGAGTTGCCTTCGGCGTAAACAGAGGTCCCACCCGGCTAACCAGGGGTATTCCCATTTGTCCACGGGGCTGTGCCCTCACGAAACGGCCTCCAGTCTTTGTTCCTCTTCAGTCATGTGTACTTCCGGATTCGTTACCGATCGACTTGGTAGTTTTTTAGCGGGCTCCTAGACTAAGGTTGTCGGTTCCAGATCCTTCGGGAAGGGTCCGTCGGCCGCAGAAGATGCAGCGCCGGTCGGATCGATGGTGAAGCTTGCAGCACCGAATCGATTCGGGATCTTTCACGAGCAAATAGCCTTGGGCCGCTAAGAGCATGCCGACCGGAGACGCTGTGAAGTAAATCCACGTGGCGGTCCAGTTCGCGGTAGCGCCCATGGCCACGCCGATCATGGCCCGGCGCACCTCTTCATGAGTAATGGCTTGATGAACAAAGGAACCAGGGCATTCAAAAAGCGCCGTGAAGACTCCGGCAGAGATCATGAAGATGCCCAGAGCCGCCGCTTCCATTAGGTATTCCGGCCAATGCTGCTTCAGTGATTCGGAGAAGGATAACGTCGGAAGGGCGACGCTGTCCGCCCTTCGCCCGTTCTTCATTTGAATTCCATGAATTCGAAGTAATTCCCAAACGGATCGAGCAGATAAAAACGGTTTCGATCGGGCATCACCACCGCTTCTCGGATCGTCGCCCCTTTCGCTTCAAGATATTGACGGATTTTGTGAAGATCATGTACTTCCAAAGCCATGTGCCGATTTTCGGCGGGAGTGACCCATGGCGGACTGAAGTCGAGATGGAGCTGAATATCGAGAAGCTCATACCAGATCAGCGTGTAGTACCCCTGCAGAGCCTTATTCCGGGGAAGTTCCCTCAGGCCCAGCACGCCGCCATAAAAAGCGCGGACCTTCTCCTCCTCACCCGCGGGAACAGCCACGGTAACATGATTGATTCGGTGAAACGAAATCGAGAATTCTTCCGACATGGCATCCTTTATTTGAGACGCTCAAGAAGGTGATCGCCCACGCGCAAGGCATTCGCGATAGCGGTCAATGAGGGATTCACCGCTCCGATACTGCAAAAAAAGCTCGTGTCCACGACATAGAGATTATCCAGTTCATGCGCCTTGCAGTTCACATCCAAAACCGAGATCGTGGGGTCGGTGCCGAAGCGACATGTGCCCGATTGATGGCCCACTCCCGCGATCGGAATCTCTTTCCCCATATATGCGGAATTCGGAATGAGATGCTTTTGCATGCCTAAGAATTCCAACATCGATTTGAGGCGTTCATAAAGCCGCTTCGTGGGCACCGAATTGTTGAATGTATAACTGAGAACGATCTTCTTTTCCCGGTCGAGTGTGACCCGATTGTCGTGGTCGGGAATGTCCTCCGTCGTCAGCCAGAAATCGACCGCATGCCGGGCCATCTCATCCAGAGCAAAACCGGGAGCGAAGAATGGAGCATCGTCGCGAAACATAGGCCCCTTCGACTTGCCAATCATCTGGATATTGCCCATCGGGAAATCGAAATCCTTGTCACGAAAATAAAAGTCATTGAGTGAAATCGTTTTTTGGAATCGCGTAAGATTCGGTTCAAGCGCCAGCGCCACGACCGCTTGACTGTTATGAAACATGTAATTGCGGCCGACCTGATCCGAGCCGTTCGCCAATCCATTCGGATGCTTGTCGTTGGCCGAAAGCAGCAGGATGCGCGCACTGTTGGCAGCGCCCGCCGACACAACCACGATGTCGCCACGGTAGCCTTCGGCATTTCCATTGCGGCTGATCACTACTTCCGTCACTTCGCGACCCGAGGGACTCGTCTTGAGTTGAACCACCTCCGCGTTCGTGAGCAGGGTGACGTTGGAATGCTTCAAAGCGGGACGCACGGCGATGACTTCAGCGTCGGCCTTGGCGTGGACCAGACAAGGATACCCATCGCAGGTATCGCATTTCAGACAGTGGCTTTCGGCACGGTGAGCCTCGTTGAGCATAACGGCCGTAGGCGCGTGGAAAGGATGATATCCGGCTTTGAGGAGATCGTCGTTCAACCGCTGGATGCGCGGTTCATGAACAATCGGGGGATAAGGGTATGGCTTGCTGGCGGGTGGTTCGGTCGGATCTTCTCCACGTAAACCGTGCACCTGATAAAGTTCCTCGGCCTGGGTATAGTACGTCTCGAAATCTTCATAGGAAAGAGGCCAGCCCGGCGAGACGCCGTCATGATGCCGGACTTCACTGAAATCCTCTTTGCGCAGGCGAAAAAGCGCCGCTCCATACATCTTGGTGGCCCCGCCGACCACGTAATGTATACCGGGCTGAAATTCCTTGCCGTGCTTGTCGTGCCACTTGTCGTTCGCAACATACCGATTGGTGACAAAAACCTCCGTCGGATCCCAGTTCTCTTTTTCACGCGGGAGATAATCGCCGCGTTCCAGGATCAGGATATTTTTCCCCGACCCGGCCAGCTTTAGGGCCAGCGTTCCACCGCCCGCGCCGCTTCCAATATTAATGACATCATAGTGGGTCGCGCCTAGCTAGCTAGTATTACTCTTTTAAGTAGAGTCGTCGATTTTTTCAGGGAATGTGGCGTGGCAGTAGGGACAATGTCCGGTCGATCGCAGCAGCCAAGGCCGGATCGATTCCAGGATCTTCTCCAACGTCAGACCAGAAGTTTTTTTTTGCCTCAAGGTAGATGGTCAGGATGAACAAGTATGCGAGCGCGCTCAAGGCAAGGTGATGATGAAAGCCACGCCAGGATCTTCCCTCAAAGTGATCGAGTCCCAGATCATCTTTGGAACGCTGGAAATATTGTTCAACGTGCCAACGCGAACGACTGAGCTTTAAACAACGAGCTTTGGACGGGTGGCGATCAAAGTGGGCTAAATAACTATGGTAAGGCTTTGGAACTCCCCTTGGCCAATCGAGCACAAGCCAGATTTTCTCCAATCGGCCATCGGGTTCCTTGAGGCCACGAGCAAGAAAGATCTCTTGCCAAGCGATGCGGGTGTGATGTCTTTTGCCATCACCTGTTGTCCAGGAGCAATCCTTCCAGACAGGGTCAGGCAATGAGCGGGCTATATCCAAAAGGTGGCGCGCGCTAGCGGCAAGCTTTTCGTCGACAAGTTTCCGGTACTTGCCTTTGAGCACAGTTGGTACCTCCTGGGTCCATCCAAGATGCTCCTCCGGGGTTACTTGTAGAAAAAACTCCAAATGAA